>Ga0247815_10000013_pt1 | contig 244482 bp, 250 predicted proteins | sample UWRJL194509B1_FD_181014 | JGI IMG/M metagenome (GOLD analysis project Ga0247815, IMG submission 181014) | Plant litter microbial communities from Arlington Agricultural Research Station in Wisconsin, United States - UWRJ-L194-509B-1 | ecosystem: Environmental > Terrestrial > Plant litter >...
CACGGCCTTGCAAAAGCAAAACTAACGCTTATCTTTATCCTTACGAACGTTCTTTATAGCACCTAAAAAGTGCAAACCGAAAACCTGGAAAACAGTAAAAAAAGTGTGGTAGCCAGTTTGATTATGGCGCAAGGTTCTATGATCCTGTAATCGGGAGATGGACGAGTGTGGATCCAAGTGCTGAAGAAGGTGATCAGGAAAGTTTAACGCCATATCAATATGGCTTAAATAATCCTGTAAGGTACGATGATCCTGATGGAAGATGTCCAACTTGTCTTACGGCTCTCGGTGGAGCACTGCTTAAAGGCGGTATTGAATTAGGAGGCCAGTTATTATCAGGCAAGAGTCTTAGAGAAGTTGATTGGGCTGATGTGGGAGTTGAAGCATTAAAGGGTGGTTTAATTGGATCTGGTGTTGGTGCTGGTTATGTAGCAGCAGCTGAAGTCGGCGGTGTAGCGGTTAAAGCTTCATTTGATGTAACTGCTAGCGATGGAAATAAAAATGTTTTCAATGGCAAGAAGTCAATAGGTAGTGCCGCTTTTGATGCTGGAACTGATGTTGTTGCAGGTAAAATTGCAGGATCAGTCAGTAAGAAAATTGCAGGTGGACTAGAAAAAGGACTTGAAAATAATATTAAAGCCGAAACTAAGGCAGCCAAATCCTTGATTCAAGCACAAAATGCCTTTAATAAAGTTACAGATGGAGGTAAAAACATGTTTGGTGCAAAATCAATGATAGCAGCAGGAAAGTTAAATGTTGCGCAATCGACGTCGCAAGCTGCTCGTAAAGCAGTTGTTAGATCACAAATGGCTACAGCAGCGTCGCAAAGCGCTGTAAGTTCAGCTGTTAAGAACGGAGCCCAAAATACGGTAGTAGATAAGGTTAAAAACTTTTTTGGCTTTTAATAAATAGTATGGAGAAGTTAAAGTTAGTATTGACATTTGCAATCTTAATAGGTGTAATTGTAGGTTTTTTATACTGGATTTCAAATAAAGCGGAAAAGGACAAAATTGATAGGGTGTCGCATGTTGAAAAAAGCTATAAGTATTCAAAAGGAATAATTGTACAAAAACATTCCTATAAAGGCCATAGTATCAGGGTTAAATACAAAATAGGCAATGTGGACTACGAGTATACCGGAGGTTGGGATAATAATCCGCGGAATATTGGTGTCGGAGATTCTATTTCCTTCAAATATGCCACTGACAATCCTAAATTGATAGTTACTGAGTTAGAGAATAGTTATTAATATTATAATTAATCAAATTAAAGGAATGAGGATACTTGTTTTATTTTTAATGCTTAGCCCATTGGTGTGCTTGGCCCAATCATTTGAAGGAAAGATTACCTATTCTAATAGTTATAAAAGCAAATCCCCTCAATTGGAAGATGCGCAATTGGCAACTATGATGGGGACTACCCAGGACTACTATATTAAAGGAGCTGATTACAAATCAGTCTTTAATGGATCGTATATCAAAATGCAGTTGTACAACAGTAAAGAAAACAGAAGCTATACTCTTACAGCTAAATCCGATTCGCTTTATTGGGAGGATTATAGCAAAAATAATGATGTGGCAACTAAGTTTGAAGTTCAAAAAGGGAAAGAAAATGTTATGGGAGTGCTATGTGATGTACTGATTGTTTATACGCCAAAAAGCAAAACGTCTTATTATTATAATAGTAAATATGGCGTTAATCCAGCTCTTTTTAACAAACACGCGTATGGCAATTGGTATTATGCTATATCAAAAACAAAGGCATTGCCATTAAAAACAATCTCAGAAAATGAGCAGTTTACCTTAATTAGTACTGCTGTAAACATCTCTCCTATGAAGTTAGAGGCTAAAGTGTTTGAACTACCCCGTAATAGTAAGATTGCACCAGCAACTTGGTAATAAACAAAGCCCCTTAACTGGGCTTTTATTGTTTTATAGGGCAGCCACATTATTCTGAAAGAAATCCTTAAACTTCTTTTTGGTGAGCATGGTATCAATGATCTTGAAAACAACGGTGCGGTCTTCCTCATCCAATTGATTGATCATATTGATCTGCTCAAAATTGGGCTTGTCCTGAATGGTCACATCAACCGGCTGATCATCGAAATGTACCACCTGGTCAATGGTCATGCCGAAATACCCGGCAAAGCGTTCCAGTTCATCAATAGCAATATCCCGGGTATTGTTCTCTACCTTGTTATAACTGGTATAGGGTATGTTCACTTCAGCAGCAAGCTGCTTTTGCAGTAATCCTTTTTGCTCCCTTATCTTCTTAATGTTATCACCTAAGCTCATTACGTTTACTTTTCTTTCAAAAATATCCATAAAAGCTATTTTAATCAATATGTTGCGTTTTTGTAAATTATTCAGTTGCTAAAATAGGTATTAATAAATACATTTGCCATATCGAAAATCGCAATAAATAGTTTTCAATGAATAAAAGCGCCAAACTAATAACGGAAAATGCAGAGTTATTGATCTACCTGGACGGCACACTGCACATTACCATCTTAGGCGGCATCAAGTTAACCGGCTTAGATAGGATGAAAGTTACGCTGAAACTAACCAGTACCGACCACAAACAAAACGCCTTCCGCCACAACTTAGACCTGTACAACAGCATTCAAACGGAGCAACTGATCGAGAAATCAGCCGAAGCACTGGACGTAAGCACCAATGAGATCAGCACGGCCATTAGCCAGCTAACGACTGCCTTAGAAAATTACCGGTCGGAACGTTTGGAAGCGATGAAGCCCAAACAGGTTGAAAAAAAGCAGCTATCAGAACCCGAACGTAAAGCGGCCATAGCTTACCTAAAAAGCCCCGATCTGTTAACCCGGACAAAACAAGCGATCGCACAAAGCGGCCTAGTAGGTGAAGAAACCAACAGCCTGATCGCCTACCTCACCTATACATCAAGGAAACGGCATACCCCGCTGCACCTGATGTGCCTGGGCGCAAGCGGAACGGGCAAGACCTGGTTACAGGAAAGAGTAAGCGAACTCATGCCGGAAGAAGATAAAATAGAGATCACCACGCTAAGCATGAATGCCTTTTACTACTTCGGCAAGGAAGAACTGAAACATAAATTGCTGCTCATTGAAGATATGGACGGCGCGGAGGCGGTACTGTACCCGCTTAGGGAACTGCAAAGCAAGCGCAAAATATCAAAAACGGTAACGCTTAAAGACAGCAAAGGCAACCTGAAAACGGTAACGCTGAACGTAGAGGGCCCGGTTTGTATATCCGGCTGCACCACCAGGGAGCAGCTTTATGAAGACAATGCGAACCGCTGCATCTTGCTTTATATGGATAACAGCCTGGAGCAGGACAAAAAGATCATGGACTACCAGCGCAAGCTAAGTGCAGGGCTGATCGACCAGTACGAAGAAAGAAAGGTCCGGGAGCAGATCAAGAACGTGCAGCGCATCCTAAAACCCATCAGCGTTAGAAACCCTTATGCCACTTACTTAAGCCTGCCGGAAGCTGTATTCAAGCCACGGCGTACCATGCTGCTGCTGTTAATGTTTACCGAGACGATCACTTATTACCACCAGTACCAAAGGGAACTGAAAACGGACGAGGACACCGGGGAGCAATATATTGAAAGCACGATAGCCGATATAGAAGCCGCTTTTACATTACTGGAAACCACCTTGCTCAAAAAGAGTGACGAGTTAAACGATGCGTGTAGAACATTCTTTGAGCGGTTGAAAACCTACCTGAAAGAACAGGACACCGAGGCTTTTTACAGCAAAGAAGTAAGGTCGGCTATGCGGTTAAGCCCGAGCAGTTTAGGCCGTTACCTGTACGAACTGGAACGGATGGGCTATATCAAGATCACCAGGGGCAACCGCTATAAAGGCTTTGAGTACAAAATACAGAACTGGAACGACCTGGAAACATTGACCAATGATGCGCAAAGTATGGTTAAATCTATCCTTGAAAACATCAAAACAGTAACCCGTAACCCGGCAGTAGCCCAGGGTACTAATGGGTTACCTAAAGCGCAGATAACCAGCAGGAAAACGGCAGTAACCCAAGAACAATAAAAATGCAAGGCACCCTCAAAAATCCGTTATATATCCGCCTACGGGCAGGCTTTTCGGAATGGTTGCGCATATTGAACTTTGAACCGACAAGCCAAAGGGACATGCCTAAAATGCTGGCCGAGTTCCTGAAATACCTGGAGAACCAAAATTGTAACCACCCGCACGAGATACAGGAAGCGCAGCTAAAAAACTACCTCAATTACCTACACGAGCGGCCATGTAAAACAAAGGCCGGAGCGATCAGCCTGAACTATATCCGTAAGCATCTACAGGTCATTAAAAAGTTTAGCCGGTATCTTACCGAAAGCGGACAGGAAAGCTTTACGGTCAAGCTGTGCATAAAAGGCAAGGCCAGTAATGTTAAAAGCGTACTGACCACTACCGAGGTAAGCAAATTGTATGAGGCTGCTAAAGAGGATGCTTTAGGAATGCGGGATAAGGCTATGCTGGCTTTATATTACGGCTGCGGACTGCGTAAAAATGAGGGTGTAAAAGTTGATGTTCGGGACATCCTGATCGAAAAAGACCTGGTTTATGTGCGAAAAGGAAAAGGCCACCGGGAGCGTTATGTACCATTGGCTGCAAGCAATAAAGCCGACTTGGCCCACTATATACAGTATGCCCGGCCTTACCTGGTTAGCGGTAAAAAAGATGGTGCTTTGTTACTTAATATCCACGGTAAAAGATTGAGTGGTGCCACAGCTTATGAACGCCTGCAAAAGCTACGAAACGAAGCAAGGCTAAAGAAAGCCATCGGCCTGCATACGCTTCGCCACAGCATTGCCAGCCACCTGCTGCAATCCGGAATGAAGTTAGAACAGATCCAACGCTTCTTAGGTCATAGCAGCCTGGAAAGCACACAGATCTACACCCACTTAAAACATGAGCAAGTCTGAGGACTACTTACATGAAACGGGCTTTAAGCCGCAAACCGTTTATCAGCACCGCAACTATGCCAGTTACTTTTTAGCCTGGGCAGCAGAACAAAGCCTGACTTTAGAGCAGATCACCTACACTGAAATACTGGACTTTGCAGACCACTTAAAAAAGGATAATAAAAATATCAACCTCATTAATAGAATGATGTTAGCGGTAAGATATTACTTTACTTACCTGCAAAATGAAAAGCAGATCAGTTATAACCCGGCAGCAGGTATCAGCCTGAAAGGAACGATCAGAACCGTACCACACGACCTTTTAGAAAAAGCAGACTTGGAAACACTTTATCATAACTACGAGATCAAAGACGAACGAACCCATCGTAATAAAGTAATTATAGGCATGTTGGTTTACCAGGCCTTGACCAGGGAAGAACTGGAAACCTTGCGGCCGGAGCATTTGAAATTGAGAGAGGGTAAAATCAATATACCAAAAACAGGTAAACAAAACGACAGGATATTACCGCTGCAACCCCACCAGATCTTAGATCTGCAAGAATATCTATTGCTCATACGGCCAAAGCTGCAAAGCAGATCAGCGCGTTTGTTCACCGGCAGACATGATATTGAAAACCTGAAAAACACCTTGCTGCACCTGGGCTATGCATTGAAAAAGATCAACCCTAAATACAAACATGCGGTACAGATCAGGCAGAGCGTGATCACCGAATGGCTGAAAGAAAAAGACCTGCGGACGGTTCAGTATATGGCCGGGCACCGTTATGTAAGTTCTACCGAACGTTACCGGGAAAGTAACCTGGAAGAACTGAAAGAAGCCTTACTAAAGCATCACCCTCAAAAATAAAAAGTGCCTTAACGGTATCAAAAACACAGATCGAAAGTCCGAGTTTGAATTGTTGCATATAAGATAAATCCATTAGAAAGGAAGACAGCGCCCTGCCGGGACTGTTAAAATGATGGTTTATATAACCTGTATTAGCACTCTTAATCCCACCACACATTGAGGCCTTTTGTTTAATTGGGGGCTATCTCCCAAAGCCCCCAAACCCCCGTTGGATCGTTTACGTGCCGGATGCAAGCCGCACAGATCCACCCACCACCCACGCTTACATCCAGCCCGAAAACGTCTGCCTTTTTTACGCTCTATAAATTGCTTTTTCCAAATTAGCAAGATGTACGTTTGTGCCACAAATCGATCTTGCAGCCAAGCCGAAAAATGCGTTTTGGCATTTAGCAAGATAAACGATTGTCCGACAATCGAATCTTGCCCCATTGCTCCGAAGTCGCCGGGGAACTGCTGAAAGACCTTTGTAATTATATATCTCATACCATAAAAAAAAGGGCATAGGGGTTCAGGAGATCTTCTGTTAAGCAACCAAAAGCGGGAGAAGCGGGAGCTGTCAAGGGAACGTGGAATAAATGGCCTGGTGCATGAAAGGCTTGTGGGTTTATGCCGCGAAAGTCCCTTTACAGCTTCCGCTTCGGAGGCTACCTTTGCGGTAACAGATGGTCAGCTTAACCAGGTAATAACCACCGATCCGCCAAAAAAACCAACGCACCCACGGCCTTGCAAAAGCAAAACTAACGCTTATCTTTATCCTTACGAACGTTCTTTATAGCACCTAAAAAGTGCAAACCGAAAACCTGGAAAACAGTAAAAAAAGTGTGGTAGCCAGTTTGATTATGGTGCACGTTTCTACGACCCGGTGATTGCAAGGTGGACAACCATTGACCCATTATCAGAACAGTCAAGAAGGTGGTCGCCTTATAACTATGGATCTAATAATCCTATAAACAGGATTGATCCGGATGGAATGCGGGACATAGTTTATTTTGATCAATCTGGAACAGAAATTTCAAGTTTAAGGGTTAAATCTAATACAGTATTTGAAACCAGAGTAGTTTCGGGCTATGAACAATTTACTGGAGCACCAATTTCACAAGTAGCACCAATGCCCAATATAATCCAAGATAAAGGTGGAGAGCCAACTACCGGAGCTCAGTATCAACAAAATGATTATCAAATTGCAGCATCAACCTTTCTATTTAATCAGAGTAAGAATGACGGTAGTGCGCAACTTTATACTGATGGAGGAGCTAAAATTCCAAAGTCTGCTGATGCTCAAATACCTAACTTAGACCCAACGATGGTTAAAGCTTTAACAATACAAGAGTCAAATGCGGGTGCAAAAACAACAGACGTTTTGCAAACCAATAATGCTGGAGATTGGAGTAGTTCAAAATCTAATTTCGGTTTGACTAAAGGTGTAACTCCGGATGTAAAGACATCACTTGGTGCAGGAATAGATATGTTGGCTGGTAAAGGCTTTAAAGGAGGTGTCAGTTACGATCCAAAAATAGGCACAAAGACGTTTACATTTCAAGGCTGGGGCGCAGCGGCTTCCAATTACAACGGTGGTGGTGCTGCAAAATACGGTCAGAATTATGGAGGTTCAGTAAAATCAATGGTAGATAATTCTAAAAAGCCAACACCAGCAAATTATGTTCAATAGAGTTAAATATATAAAATGGGGTGCCTTAATATTAGGCCTGCATGTCTTTGGTTGTAAAGGACAGGAACACGGTCAAAAACAGCCTAATACCCTAAATTTGATAGTAAATTGCTATGTAATAAAACCAGTTTATGGTGATAGTAAAGTTGAATCAATAAGAGATTTCGATTTCACAACGGAAACTTTAAACAACTTTCTTGGAAAAGTAATTGCTACAAAAGAGGCAATTAAACCAGATTCCCCCATGGACTTTATAACGAGCTTTAGTTACCAAAAAGAGATAATTGTAAATCATGACTGCTTTAGTAAATTAACTAAGCCCGACAGCAGCAATCTCATCAATATCTATTTCAACTCCGGTTCAGCAACATGGGTAAAAGAGAGGTCAGCTGTCCAATATCTCAAAACCTATAAAAAAACAATCCGTAGTTTGGGAGATGTTACTGTTTTTAAATATAGGTTTAATAACGTTGCCGAAATAGAGCCCCATTTTATGTACATTATTTTAAAAGATCAAACAGATGATGAAAGGCGAACAAGTAAAGATTATACCGGTTTTGTGATTTGCTCAGATGGCATGGATTGGAAAGACTATAACGGATTTTCAATACCACTGTTTATACAAATGATTAGACGGTCTAAAGAACTTTATATTCCATTAAGTTATGATGGTAGACGATTTATTCCAATTGGTCACTTTAAAAGCAATAATTGGCAAGAATAAGATAATGATGGTCAAAACCGATAAAATGTAAAACAACAAAGCTCCAATCGGGGCTTTGTTTGTATAATGGCTTTTACTTAGCCAATTCTTGGATATGCCTTTTAGTAATAAAGGCATCAATCAAAGTCTTTACGAGGTGTTTGTCCTCCGGACTAAATAACTCTACTTTCTTAAATTGTTTAAGCAGCTCCCGGTCAGTTAATTGCCCTGTTATTGCCGGATCATACACATCGTCATTTACTAGGTAATCGGTAGTAGTATCCAAAGCTCTGGCAAGCTTGGAAAGCATATCTGCTGCGGGCTTTGCCTTGCCTATTTCATAACGGCCAATCTGTACATAGGAGTTCAGGCCGACCATCTCAGCCAGCTCTGACTGCTTCAATCTTTTTTGGGTACGTAACTCTTTGATCCGGGTTCCTAAACTCATTATTCCTTTGTTCCTATCACATCAAAAATACTAAGAATGATACATATAGGACGTGGTAAAATACAAATGAGTATCACTTGCGTTTCTGCAAGCATCATTCTTATTATTGCAAAATAAAAAAGCTGTATAAAATATCATTAATGATGAATGTAGTACCTAAGCTTATTGTTGACAATCCTGAATTGTTGCTATATATTGATGGGAAATTGCATATTACCGTGCTGGGTGGCATTAAACTGACCGGCTTTGACCGCTTAAAAGTAACATTGAAGACGGTCTGTGGTGGCAACACCAACAAGGCTTTTCGCCACAACCTCGACCTGTATAACAGCGTTCAGGCAGAACACCTGATTGAAAAGTCAGCCGAGGCGTTAGATGTGGCTGCCGCTGAACTGGGAAAAGTCATCAGCCGCCTGACTACTGCCCTGGAAGACTATCGATCCGAACGGCTGGAGGCCATTAAGCCTAAACAGGCGGAAAAGAAACAGCTTACCGAGGCCGAGCGTAAGCTTGCCCTGCAATACCTCAAAGCAACCGGCCTGCTCGGACGGACGCGGCAGGCGATCTCTGCCAGTGGCATTGTTGGTGAGGAAGTGAACAGCCTGATCGCTTACCTGATCTACACATCCAGAAAGCGGAATACACCACTGCACCTGATGTGCCTGGGGCCATCCGGCACCGGCAAGACCTGGTTGCAGGAAAGGGTCAGCGAACTGATCCCAGAAGAAGATAAGTTGGAGATCACCATGCTCTCGATGAATGCCTTTTACTACTTCGGCAAAGATGGGCTTAAAAACAAACTGCTGCTGATTGAAGATATGGACGGTGCCGATAATGTGCTTTACCCGCTCCGCGAACTGCAAAGCAAGCGCCGGATCAGCAAAACAGTAACCCTGAAAGACAGTAAGGGTAACCTTAAAACGGTTACGCTTAATGTCGAAGGCCCGGTATGTGTCAGCGGGTGTACCACCCGCGAACAGCTTTACGAAGATAACGCCAACCGCTGTATCCTGCTGTACACAGACGATAGTCCTGAGCAGGATAAAAAGATCATGGACTACCAGCGTAAACAAAGCGCAGGGCTGTTAGATCACCAGGCCGAATACTGGCTGAGCGCCTGGCCGAACGACCAGGGCGCAAGCCGGATCGCTACAAAGATGCACAGGATATCGAGCGTTTGTTTATCAGCATCAATACGCTTGAGGATATCAAAAACAGCCTTTTACACCTCAACTTCGCGCTTCGGAAACTCAATCCCAAATACAAACATGCCAAGCAGATCAGGCAAAGTGTGATTACGGAATGGCTCAAAGAAAAGAACCTGTGCACGGTTCAATATATTGCCGGGCACCGCTATGTAAGCTCAACTGAAAGGTATAAAACCACCAATCTGGAAGACCTGAAAGAAGCCCTTAATAAGCATCATCCGCTAATCATATCATAAAAAATCGCGCCTTTGCCGCAAAAATCTTTAGAAAATAACCCACCCCGCAGGCCCCTGTGGTAAAAATCAACCAACCACCGGGGCTTGCAAGGAAAAAAATATCTGTTAACTTTACGTGCCTAAACGTTCTTTATAGCACCGAAAACGTGCAAGTTGAAAAACCAGGAAAAATCATAAAACTTATAAGGGGCAATACGATTACGGCGCTAGGTTTTATGACCCTGTAATTGCAAGATGGAATGTAATTGATAGATATGCAGAAAAATATAAAAGGTGGTCGCCGTATAATTATGGTGGAAACAATCCGATAAGCAATATCGATATGAATGGTGATTCAATAAGAACGGCAGGTAATGCTAATGCTACCGCCGCTTACAAACAATCTATGGAAGCCGGGATGGGGAATATCGCAACAATGAATCAGGATAGTAAAGGAAATTGGACAATGTCATCCCTAACGGAAGATCAGCAAATGAGTATGACCGGGGCGCAGGCTGATATGTACAAATCACTTAATACAATGATTGGCGATTCCAAAACAGCATCTTTCAATCTTATCGATCAAAGCAGCACATTGTCTAATCAAATATTGATAGGTGATAACGGAGCTGCGCCAGCGGGGTATACTGTTACGCCAGGCGTTCATACTATTGATATGGGTGACGTAAAAAACATGGGGACGACCGGTGTTTTAACGTCCTATGGTGCGCTCATGCATGAGACAAGTGAGGGTTTCCAAATCCAAACGAAAGGTGCCACGGGTACGGATGCGCACTTTGACACTGCAATCCCTACAGAAAGTGCAGTTAATGGAGTGTCAATAAATTTAAGCCGTAGAAGTCAACCTACTGTGGGCGGAACAGGTAACAAGCAAACAGTCTCAATTCCTGTAACTGTAAATGGAGTTCAAAGAACAGTAACTATTAACTTTGTAAATGGAAACATTCAGCCGTTTGGAGTTCAAAATAATAACAGACCATAAATAGATATGAAATCAATTATATTCATGCTGTTAGCAGTTGCAATAATAAACTTAAAGAAGTGCCCTGTAATAAATGCTGGACAAGCTAAAAGATATGTCGGTAAAGAAGTTATTTTACGAGACCGTATGATCAGATCTGGAAACTCAAGTTATGCGCAATCGGCTTGGTTCGAAGTAGGAAAAGATACTTCACATACTTTAATGGTGTTTATTCAAGGTAATTTGTATCAAAATCAGACTGCTAAAACATCAATAAAGAATTATATCGGAAAAATTATCGAAGTCAAAGGTATAGTTCAAAATGACAAAAGTGTTTACCTAAATGCTACAGACACCATAAAGCTGTCGGCGGTACAATATTAAGAAGGGAGGCAATGCCGGCCGTACTAACTAATAGAGCAATAAAAGCCCGGCCATGCGCCGGGCTTTGCTATTTAAGCAGGGCTTGCAGTTTGTTTTTAGCAAAGAAAGCGTCCATAGTAGCAAACAGGTGTGAGCGTTCATCTTGCGGCAGCTTTTCGATCAGCTTTAAACGTGTTAAAGCATCCTGGTCAATGTTCTGATATTCGGCATCTTTAACCAGGTAATCCAATGTTACGCCCAAAGCATCGGCCACCTTTGCGGCTGTATCAATAGACGGGTTGATCTCATCCCTTTCATACTTGCCGATAATATCGCCGGATGTACCCACGGCTTTCCCTAAGTCGCCCTGGGTCATCTTTTTTTGCTTACGTGCGTAGGTTGTTTTTTCTCCAAACGTGATGATATATCAGATTTATGAGCTTAAAATGAATGAATAAACAAATATAAGTGAATAAAAATGCAGATACAAATTACAATAGTTCTTGTTTGTAAAAGAATGATTAGTTGGTTTTGTGAATTATAAGTCGTAAAAACTTTTTTTCAACATGGCTAAACTAATAACGGAAAATGCGGAGTTACTGATCTACCTTGACGGTAAGCTGCACATCACCATCTTAGGCGGTATCAAGCTAACCGGCTTAGACCGTATGAAAGTAACGCTAAATCTAACCCGGACGGAGAATAAAAATAACGGATTTCGCCATAACTTAGACCTGTACAACAGCATCCAAACGGAGCAATTGATCGAGAAATCAGCCGAAGCCCTGGACATCAGCACCAACGAGATCAGCACAGCCATAAGCCAGCTAACAACTGCTTTAGAAAATTACCGGGCGGAGCGCCTGGAAGCAATGAAGCCCAAACAGGTTGAGAAAAAGCAGCTAACCGAACAGGAACGTAAAGCGGCTATTCAATACCTAAAAAGCCCCGACCTGTTAATCCGGACAAAACAGGCTATCGCACAAAGCGGCTTGGTGGGCGAAGAAACGAATAGCCTGATCGCCTACCTGACCTATATATCAAGAAAACGGCACACGCCGCTACACCTGATGTGCCTGGGCGCAAGCGGCACGGGCAAGACCTGGTTACAGGAAAGAGTAAGCGAACTGATGCCGGAAGAAGATAAAATAGAGATCACCACGCTAAGCATGAACGCCTTTTACTACTTCGGCAAAGAAGAATTGAAACATAAATTGCTTTTAATTGAAGACATGGATGGCGCAGAAGCGGTACTATACCCACTTAGAGAACTGCAAAGTAAACGCAAGATATCCAAAACGGTAACGCGGAAAGACAGCAAGGGCAACCTGAAAACGGTAACCCTGAATGTAGAAGGTCCGGTTTGTATATCAGGCTGCACCACCCGGGAGCAGCTTTATGAGGACAATGCGAACCGCTGCATCTTACTGTACATGGATAACAGCCCGGAGCAGGACAAAAAGATCATGGACTACCAGCGCAAGCTAAGTGCAGGGCTGATCGACCAGTACGAGGAAAGAAAGGTCAGGGAGCAGATCAAGAACGTGCAGCGCATCTTAAAACCCATCAGCGTCAGAAACCCTTATGCTCCTTTCTTAAGCCTGCCGGAAGCTGTTTTCAAACCACGGCGTACGATGCTGCTGCTGTTAATGTTCACCGAAACGATCACGTATTACCACCAGTACCAAAGGGAACTAAAAACGGACGAGGATACCGGGGAGCAATATATTGAAAGTACGATAGCCGATATAGAAGCCGCTTTTACGCTACTGGAAACTACCCTGCTAAAAAAGAGCGACGAGTTGAACGATGCCTGCCGGAACTTTTTTGAACGACTAAAAACCTACTTGAAAGAACAGGACAACGAGGCTTTTTACAGCAAAGAAGTCAGGTCGGCCATGCGCTTAAGCCCGAGCAGTTTAGGCCGTTACCTGTACGAACTGGAACGAATGGGCTATATAAAAATAACCAGGGGCAACCGCTATAAAGGCTTTGAGTATAAAATACAGAACTGGAACGACCTGGAGACCTTGACCAATGATGCGCAGCACATAGTAAAAGCTATCCTCGAAAATATCAAAACAGTAACCCGCAACCCCGTGGTAACCCAGGGCACTGATGGGTTACTTAAGTACAGAGAGTCAGCAAGAAAAGGTAGTAATCCAGGAAAAGTAAAAAATAGCAGACCACCTAAAATAATATCATGCAAAACGCCTTATAGGTCCGTTTACAGGTAGGTTTCAGCGAATGGCTGCGCATATTGAACTTTGAACCGACCAGCCAGCGGGACATGCCTAAAATGTTGGCCGAATTCCTGGAATACCTGCAGAACCAAAACTGCAAGCACCCGCACGAGATACAGGAAGCGGACCTGAAAAACTACCTAACACACCTGCATGAACGGCCATGCAAAACAAAAACCGGAGTGATCAGCCTTAACTATATCCGTAAGCATCTACAGGTCATGAAGAAGTTTAGCCGGTATCTTACTGAAAGCGGCCAGGAAAGCTTTACGGTCAAGCTGCGCATCAAGGGCAAGGCCAGTAATGTTAAAAGCATACTGACCACCACCGAGGTAAGCAAATTGTATGAGGCTGCCAAAGAGGGTGCTTTAGGAATGCGGGATAGGGCTATGCTGGCTTTATACTATGGCTGCGGGTTGCGTAAAAACGAGGGTGTAAAAGTTGATCTACGGGACATACTGATGGAAAAAGACCTGGTATATATGCGGAAAGGAAAAGGCCACCGGGAGCGTTATGTGCCATTAGCAGGCAGTAATAAAGTCGACCTTGAAAACTATCCAGTATGCCAGGCCTTACCTGGTTAGCAGTAAAAAAGATGATGCCTTATTGCTTAATATCAACGGAAAAAGATTGAGCGGTGCCACAGCTTATGAACGCCTGCAAAAACTAAGAACCGAAGCCAAGTTAAAGAAAGCAATCGGCCTGCATACGCTTCGCCACAGCATTGCCAGCCACCTGCTGCATTCAGGAATGAAGTTAGAACAGATCCAGCGGTTTTTAGGCCATAGCAGCCTGGAAAGCACACAGATCTACACCCACTTAAAGCATGAGCAAGTTTGAGGACTACTTACAGGAAACGGGCTTTAAGCCGCAAACCGTTTATCAGCACCGTAAATATGCCAGTTACTTTTTAGCCTGGGCAGCAGAAATAAGCCTGGCTTTAGAGCAGATTACCTACACCGAAATACTGGACTTTGCAGATTATTTAAAAAAGGATAATAAAAATATCAACCTGATCAACAGAATGATGTTAGCGGTCAGGTATTACTTCACTTACCTGCAAAATGAACAGCAGATCAGTTACAACCCGGCAGCAGGTATCAGCCTGAAAGGAACGGTGAGAACCGTACCACACGACCTGTTAGAAAAAGCAGACCTGGAAGCACTTTATCATACCTATGAGATCAAAGACGAACGTACCCACCGTAATAAAGTAATAATAGGCTTATTGGTTTACCAGGCATTAACGAGGGAAGAACTGGAAACCATCAGGCCGGAGCATCTGAAATTGAGAGAGGGTAAAATACATGTACCAAAAACCGGTAAGCAGAACGACAGGATATTACCCTTGCAACCCCATCAGATCTTAGACCTGCAAGAATATATCTTGCTCATACGGCCAAAGTTGCAAAGCAGATCAGCACGTTTGTTTACCGGCAGATATGATATTGAAAACTTAAAGAACACCTTGCTGCATTTGGGCTATGCATTGAAAAAGATCAATCCTAAATACAAACATGCGGTACGAATCAGGCTAAGTGTGATCACCGAATGGCTGAAAGAAAAAGACCTGCGGACGGTGCAATATATGGCAGGCCATCGTTATGTAAGTTCTACCGAATGATACCGGGAAAGCAACCTGGAAGAACTGAAAGAAACCTTGCTAAAGCATCACCCTCAAAAATAAAAGTGCCTTAACGGTATCAAAAACGCAGACCAGAAGTCCGAGTTTGAATTGTTGCATATAAGATAAATCCATTAGAAAGGAAGGCAGCACCCTGCCGGGACTGTCAAAACAGCGCTTATACAACCTGTAATAGCAAGCTTAATCCCCCCCCGCATGGAGGCAGTTTGTTTCATTGGGGGCAATCTTCCAGTGCCCCCAAACCCCCTTGGATCGTTTACGTGCCGGATGCAAGCCCGCACAAATCCGCCCACAGCCCACGCTTACATCCAGCCCGAAAACGTCTGCCTTTTTACGCACAATAAATTGCTTTTCCCAAATTAGCAAGATACATGAATGGTTTTACAGCTACAGTTAGTGCAATACTAATTAGGTTAGGTGTTAACCCAAATCTATTAATTGATCCAAGACTAAGGCCCAGGTATGTGCAATCGAATAGTAAAGATGCTAATGATATTGATTTACCAACTCTAGATAATACAGGAAAAGTTCATGGTGATCTACCTGATCCAAATGACTTCAATAAAGTGCCAAAAGATAAATTAAAAGAATTTCTTAAGGACCTAGTTAAAAGTGTAAAAAAAGACAGGAACTTAATAGTAAATTGGGTCCCGATCCTGGACATGCTTCGAGATTACAACAAGAACATCAATTAATAAAAGTAATTAGTAAAATTTTAAGTGGCGGAAAATGAGTAACAATGGGGAATCTTTAATAGAAGATTTGGTTTCTAATCCAAGTTTGTTCTTTAATGAAGGGAGATCGTATCACCTTTTACAGGCATATTTTAAGGGTCTACCATTAGATACTTTGATCCCTTTGCTTCAATCGGAACAAAAGGATATTCAAAAAACTGCGGTTTGGATTATTTCAGAATTAGGCAACAAAGCTTGTAGTTTAATTTCATATGTCGTTCCATTAGTTAACAACGAATTACCTTATTTAAGATATTACGCGCTAGAATGCATCCTTCTGTGTGCGGAGGGAAGAAATGTCAGTTACTTCAAGCATATATTTAAAGCCATCGAGGATGAGGAGGATTACATTAGGATTTTTGCAATGCAATTGTTCTCTAACGCTTCTGACAATCAAATCGGAAATTTGATTCACTCTATGGCTGATGAAAAAGCAATAAACATAGTATCCTATCGATTAGGAATTGAAAAACTTTTACATTACTCTAAGCTGAACCACAATGAAATTTTAGATATGTTGAATAGTATAGAGCCCGGTACCCAAAAGGTGGGAGCGATGATAGCAAAAAAAAGGTATCATACAGATTCAGACTTACTAAATTATGCTTTGTCAAGTAATAATTCTGATGTAAGCGAATTTTCAAGAATGGAATTAGAAATTTTAAAAGAGTAACTAAGAATTATAGTATAATAATTGCGGAGATATACCATCAATAAAGTTTATAAAGAAGATACCTTCATTAGAAGATTTTCGATTTGTAAACACAGATGTAACTGATAGTGATATATGTCCTTGTATAGGTTTGAAATATACCGGCTTTTTTAACAAAAAACATTATTCGCATACATCAGAGCAAATAGAAAAGCTTTCAAATACTTAGGTATGTAATTTAGGCTTTTTGCCATCTAATATATCGGGAAAGTTTAGTAAGTTCAATTAACTCTTCTCGTTCATGTATTGACGGCAAGGTTTCTATCTCCACATAACCAATATCCATTGCATTTGATTCTTCCCCAAGAATATTATCCAGTACGAGGTATGTGGCAGTTAAAAAATCTTCCTTGTTGGTTGGGTTATAATTGACGATATAGATTCTTAGGCCGATTCTTTTGGGATCGTTATTATTAAGAGGAATGAAATACATTGTTTTCGGATCCAATTTAATGCGGTTATATTCAGTGATGTAATCTTCTCTAACCGGTTTAAAGGCGATAACGTTCCAGTATTCTAATAGAGGAGCGTTTTTTAAAAAGTTTTTACCTTATCAAAAAAGGTCATATCGCCCTCAGCTGTAATAATCAAATCCTGCTTTTCGTTAGGATAACCACCTACTTCAAAAAATAATTGATCGCAATACTCGTGTAAATGAGAAAGAAAATCAACTAATAACCGTTCTTTCTCGTTGTCGTCATTAATCTGATTAAGAAAAAAATATTTGGCTTCATTCTCTTTAAACCAATCCCAGAATTGTTGTTCTTTAGACATTGATCAAGATATTAATGAGCATAAGCTTTACCAGTTTTCGCATCCCTGATAATGGCATTGGCCAGGAAGATGAGTTTGTCTTTAACAGAGAGTTTGAGTTCTTCGGTCTCATCGATTAGCTTCAAGGTCTGCTTGTCGAAAGCGGCCTTATCACTACCACCAGCCAAATAATCTAACGATACTTACAGGGCATCAGCAATCTTTTTTCGCCACATCAACCGAAGGAGGAATCTCGTTGCGCTCATAGCGCCCGATGATCTCGCGAGACACGCCCACTTCCTTAGCCAGGCCGGCTTGTGATATCTTTTTGCCTTACGTAATGCCGTGGTCTTGTCGCCAAATGTTATTTTTTCATATTCCTATTGCAAATTATTGCTCATCTGGAAAAGCGGCAAATACAAAGCTATTAATATCACCGCTACGATCGCCCCCAGAAAAAGAATGATCAGCGGCTGCATGGCATTACTCAGCGTAGACGTTTTGTATTCCACTTCTGTTATATATTGCTCTGCCACCCAGCCGAAAAAATGGTCCAGTTTATTAGTTTCTTCCCCCACTTTGACCAACTGGATCATTTTCGGCGGATAAATTGGAAAACGTTTTAGGCTTTCATGTAAGGAAGCACCCTGTAACACGCTCTCTTCGACCTGTTCCAGAGAGACTTGTATAGGGTAATAGCCGATCATTTGCCGGCAAAGTGCTATAGCGCGCAGCAGGGGCAGTTTGGCATTGATCAGCAACCGCATGGAATTGGCAAGACGTGCCAGATAGATCTTTTGTACTAGGTTACCGACCAATGGTAATTTAAGGATTACATTAGCAGTGACCCTGCGAAAGGCCAGCGAATCTTTGAACTTAGTAACGAAGGCAGCAAGTGTAATCACCAAGACCACAAAAGGCAAAAAGCCACTTTGGACTGCTTCTGAAAACGCGATGATCTTTTGGGTAATCCAGGGCAGTTCCCCGCCGAACCTTTTAAAGATATCCCCAAACATCGGCACCACGAAATGAATCATAAACAAAAGCAGGCCCATTGAGGCACTTAAAACAATGACAGGGTAGGTAAGCGACGATATGATGGTACGCCGCTGTTTGATTTTGTTCTTAAAAAATGCCGCCAGATCCAGCAATACCTCAGTCAGTTTGCCCGTTTCCTCACCGATCTGCAAGCTGTAGATCTCATAAAGCGAAAATTTACCGGTCTTATCCAGTGCCGCCGAAAACGCCGTGCCTTCCAGCACTGCACTACGGATCTCGGCAAACAGTATTTTATCTTTTTCTTTCCGTTGATCAGCTGTTAACAGCTGAATGGCACTGCTGAAATCAATACCTGCAGTCAATAGTGACCCTAACTCCAGATATAGAAACTCCTTTTTCTGATCCGGCAGCCCGTTCCCGCCTAAATTAATCTCCCGATTAAAGAAGGCACTGACCCGGTTACCCAAGTCCGGCCCGTTATTTTTAGGAGCTTTTTTTTTCTCGTATCCGCGCAGGTCTATCGATGGCATAGCTGATTAGTTAAAAAGTTCTTCCGAACTATACAATTTATGGTAAATAAAAGGGATCGTGTCCTTGCGGAGCACTAACCGGAAAGACAGGCGGTCGATCAGACTGTCACCCGCAGCTAAAGGTTTGTTTTCAAATAGGGCCTGTACGTCCCGCACCTCCACATGAAAGGTATCCGCCCGGGCACTCCTGCGTACAATATAAGCTGCCTTAAAATCATAAAAGAGAGTGTCCCTGCCGTAAAGTATCAGTCCTTCTGGACTGCTATAGACATGTTGGCTGCGCGCAAAATCCCGCTGCAGCGTCCTGTCCATTTGCAGGATATCGCTGGTTTCCCCGTTTTTCTTTTCAAATGATAAGTAGGATCGGTACACTACCATATAGGCCGTAAGTGCCAGCCCGATGAGCAGCGCTGATACCATCATGGTGATCACCATTTCCAGGATCGTAAATGCATGTATTTTATATTTATTCCGCATGATCCGTAATGATCTGATGTAATTCCGCAAGGTTTTTGCCTTTGCGGTCGAGCGCAACCAAATCCACTCGGATCATACCGCTGTGTTCGTCTAAAGTAGCGATAATCTGCCTGACCTCTATGTCACCTGAAATATAAGACACATTGGAACGTTCTGAAGATGTTGCCACTTTTTCTAGTTGTTCTCGCAATAGGGCGCTGGCCCTGATCTGCGTCACCGACACCGAGCTTTTCAGCACATTGGCCAGCACGACCATGGCAGTGCTGAAAGCGACTACCATGATCACCATGGCAACTATAGTTTCCAGGATACTGGAAGCCTTTACCTTTTTGTTTAATTGTTTTCCAGCCATTGCAATACTTTTTGTTGGGAACTGCTTGCTGGGAGCAAGGGGCTGCTCAGATAATAACGCGACAGTTCTGTCGATCTTACGCTCAGGTTGATCAGGTAATTTTCATAGGTACTATAGGCACTTTGATAAAGAAACCTCTTGGTGCTTAAACTGCCCTGTACCCGGACACTGTCCTGTAAGAGTAAACTTCCCGGGGAATAAACCGCCCCTTTTAAAAGGACTTTCTTATTAAGCGCGATCATGGGCCTGAGTTCGCTTTCCTGTTGTTCAAAAGCGAATATCAGTCCATCTATCCTGCTGCCTGAGCCGATCCGGATCAGGGCCTGCCGGTTAGGCACTGCGGGAACGAACCTTACCAAACCCAATACGGATGGATAATTAAAGCGGCAATTTTGCCCTGCCGAGATCGAGTCTGTAGCAAAGAACTGGCCATTCCCGGAAAAGCCCGCGCTAAAGATCACCGAAGGCGCATCGATCAGGATATTTTGACAATGAAAAGAACTGTCGATGATCAGCGTCGTATCGGAGTGGATACGGATATTTCCGGTCAGGTGTAGATCCCTTAGAGTATCCGCATGTTTGCCCAGATTAAATACAAGCGTTCTTTCGAGGAATGACCTTGTCACGATCCTTTTTGTAAATTCGGCAAGACCACCTGTTTCTGTATTCAGTTGTTCTTTCAGCCGGTTCAGTACTGTGGGATTTAAATTCGGTAACTTTTTTTCGCTGTTATAGATGTGCCCGCTCACAAATCTTCGGTCGCCGGTATATGCCTTATTGTCTACGTAAGCTGCCCGGACACCCGACCTGGGTAAAAAAGCGTTACCAGAGATATCAGTTTGCCCGCTAACAGACAAGGGGCGGTCCTCATCAGTAAGGTAAACCGACGACCATTTAGCTGAATCGACACGGTTGGCGATCATCAGGATTTTAATTAAGGTGTCTTTCTGGACTATTGCTTTAGCGATACCGACAGTAAAAACACCCCAAGTCTTTTTTTCTAGTAAGATCGAATCACTGCCCAATCCAAACAGGTCTGTTTTTCGCTCCGGGTAAACGCTGTCAGCCCCGCTAAGCAAAAGGTTTATGCCCGAATGCAGATTATTTTCCAGGCGATCAGTCCTTGATTTTTTCTGCGCCTGCAGCCGGTAAAAATAAGCAGCCGAGATCATGGTCACGCAGAAGATCGCGATCACCAGGGCCATGATCACCACGATGTATAAAGCCGAGGCCTCTAGTTTTCTTCGCATAGCAGGGGCGTTGATCATGGGGTCTTGGCATCCGCTATTTTCTTCCGCCGGAAAGGATTGATCTTTTTCCAGACGGGTACGGGCTGCGTGATCACACCATTTTTATAATAAGTGCTTACCGTCGAATCCTGAGTAATGAATCTTATTAAAGTACCGTTGATCTGCCCTTTGCGGTACCTGCCGGAAGTCAGGACCCGTCCGGTACTGTCGAAGTTTTGAAACGGCCCGTTCTGCAAACCATTTTCCCAGGTAGAGGTTTCGGTCAGGATGCCAGATGCATCCCATTTTTTCCAGTTACCATGCCGCAAGCCTTTATGAAAAAAACCTTCTTCCATCAGGTTTTTGTTCAGGTAATAAGACTTATACACCCCATTCAGCAATTTGCCGCTATAGCCGCCCTGCGTATGCTGGATCCTTCCGCTGCTGTACCAAAAGTAGGTTTTACCGGGTACAGCATCGGGTAAATTGCCTTTAGGAATCGTCTCGAACAGCAGCATGCGGTCTTCTTCGTTCAGGCGCACGCGGTTGATCCCGTAATCAGGAATGTGTTGCGCCATGGCCAGTCTGCAAGAAAAAAGCAAAGTAAAAAGTAAAATTCGTTTCATATGACTAACTCCGTTTGATGAAACGGATCTTATTTTTATAAATGATCTTGACAGAATCGCCCATGTTACGGACCAGTTTTATACCCGCTGCGCTTTCCCCGTCAGCAACCATGGTGCTTTGGCCGTTGATGCTTAGGACAGAGATCGTTTTTTTGGATGATGGAGTATAAATAAAGCCGGAGTATTTAATAAAACTCAGGTCTTCGATCCGGGGCATATTCCTCACCGCGGCCCTTGCGGTACTGGCAATTGTTCGGGTGGGATCCTTAACGGGTTGGGTCGAGGCAGCACGGAAAGGGTCCCGGTAATTCAGTAGGAGATGTGCTGTATCTTTTTTGGGCGCATAATCATCAAACGGTGGATTTTTGGCCGCGACCCTGACCTGCGGTGGAACCGGATCTTCGTCTTTTAAACCATTGACTATCCCTTTAACTGCGTTCGCATAGATACCAACCACGACAATACCCAGGATCAAATTGGTGATGACCTTCTTGTTCATTACTGTTGTATAAAAAAGTGCCTAAGTGAACTTTTTTCACTTTCGTTACCTGCGGCATCGACAGCGGTTACCTGCCAGTAGATTTTTTCACCACCTATACCGATAGTGAAATTATAGCTCGAAGTATTGGTTACTGTCACGGGAAAATTTGAATTGTAATTAGAGGAGGAGTCAGGCTTCAGCACATAGACTTTGTACTTGACTGCACCGGAAACGCTATTCCATTGCAGGGATAAAGGCTTTGAAACGGTACTGCCGCTAAGCGGTGTGGAAAGGTTCACTATTTGGGGTGGCGTGTGGTCGTAACCGACTTGGTTGACTGAGGACCACTTCGCCTGAGCAGTGTCGTTCTCTGCTCGGACACGCCACTGATAAGCCTGGTCTTTGGGGAAAGTAAACGCGATCTGTTGCCCTGGCACACTGGCCTCGTAAACAATTTTGCTTTCGTTCACAAAATTGTTGGTGTCCAGCTGGAAATGATATTTCGTGGCGCCATAAAGGCTGGCCCACTGAAAGGTCGCTCCAGACACATTGGTGAGCGAATTATTGCCTGGCGATACGAGCTGAACGGCCTGTTGCTTGATAGAGGATTGCAGAACAGTGAAGCTGATCGGAATACTGAATACGGTTGCCGAGCTACCATTCAAGGCACTTACACGCCATTGGTAATTACCGGGATCAAGGGTTAACGAAAAGGAATTTTTGGTAACTATCGTATCCAGGACCAAACTACCCGGGGCATCAAAATTGGGTGTGACCACCTGCAATTTGTAGGTCGCAGCATCTTCCACCTCATCCCACCAAAAGGTCAGGTTGTATTTCGGACTCTGATAATCGGAAGTGGGGGAACGTGGGGTAATGACCCGGTTGTTCAGGGACGGTTCAATGAACTCCTTACAGGAGGTAAACCCGAAAAAACACAAATAAAATAGGGCGGTAATAAGGCGCAGGCTGACATTTTTCATGCAGCACTAAAATAACAAAAAATGCCGAAATCGGTTCTTAGCGAAAAATATTTATGGAATTCAGAAGACCCGTTTATAACATTAAATATAATAGATCTCTATCCCAGGGAGGGAAAATTGTCCTGTCTTAATGATTCTTTGTACAAACCTAAAATTTCAGATATTCCTAATTATATAGGAAAAGATTACCAATTATAGCAAAATTTGTATCTTTAATTAAGCCATGGCAAGGAGAAGAAATCGTTAACAATGCGTTAACAGGAAAAAGAAAGGCAGTTACATTTTAGCGTAACTGCCTGGTAATCAAGTAGCGGGGAGCAGGATCGAACTGCCGACCTTAGGGTTATGAATCCTACGCTCTAACCATCTGAGCTACCCCGCCGAAAAATATATGGTTACTAAATTTTACTTTAGCGCCTTTTGTTAGTCCTACAAATAGCAGTTCCTGAAAAAGGTTTGCAAATATAGCAGAAATTCGCTTTCTTTAGAAAAAATGTTAACTTTTACTCCCCAATTAATTTTGTAACAATTAAACCCCTATGTCCGAAAAGAAAAAATTTACGATGGAGTACGAGATAAAATCGTCGCCAAGAATACTATATACCTTTCTTAATGAGGCTAATGGCCTTAGCCAATGGTTTGCTGATGATGTTAACGTGCGTGATCAGATATATACCTTTACCTGGGACGATGAAAAGCAAAATGCCAAGTTAGTTAGCCTTAAAGAGAATAAGCTGGTTAGGTTTAAATGGCTGGATGACGAACCGCAGTGCTATTTTGAGATGGAAATCATCCAGGATGAACTAACTAATGATGTAGCACTTAGCGTAACCGATTTTGCAACCGAAGAAACCATTACAGAGCGTAAGCAAATTTGGGATAACTCTATTGATTATTTGATAAGCACCCTGGGGGCGTAACGTTTTTAAATTGTGTACTTTTGTAGCCTGAAATTTGGTGGCATATAAACAATTATTTGCGCGCATAAACGTTTCAGTCCCTGTACATAATTTCCCTGATGAAAAAAATACATCTGTTATTGCTTAAATCATTTATAAGGCCTTTTATAGTAACCTTATTAATAGTGATGTTTGTATTGCTGATGCTATTTTTGTTTAAATACATCGACGACCTGATAGGCAAGGGCTTTCAGTGGTACATTATTCTGGAGCTGATGATGTATAACTCGGCCACCAACGTTGCTATGGCTTTGCCACTATCGGTACTGCTATCTTCTATCATGACTTATGGCGCCCTGGGCGAAAACTACGAATTGGTAGCCATTAAATCGGCAGGTATATCTTTGCGCCGGGCCATGTACCCTATGATGGTTGTAGTTGTTTTGTTGAGTATTGCTGCCTTTGCATTCTCAGACTATATGCTGCCGGTAGCCAACTTAAAATACTACTCGTTATTATACGATGCCCGCAAGCAAAAATCTGCCGATCTGCTGCCCGAAAATATTTTTACTAATCGCTTTCCGGGCTATACTATTCGTGTAAAACATAAAGACCCGGATGGGCAAACGCTGCACGATATCATGATATACTCCAAGGGCGCGTTGGAGGTTAACCAAATAGTAACGTTTGCAAAATCAGGTTTAATGTACCGTACTAAGGATGATCTTTACCTGGTGCTGAGGTTAAAGGATGGCGTACGTTATGAAGAAGATGCTGCTCAGGCTGGGGGGTATAACCCAAGGCAAACGCTAAAACGTTTCAGGTTTAAAGAAACCGAGCAGAAGTTTCCGTTGGATGGGTTTAAGATGAAACGTACCGATCAGAATGAGTTTAGGAATGCATCTATGATGATGAATCTGCGCCAGCTACAGCATTATATAGATTCGGCGCATAAAAGCGTGGATAGTAATGCCAATTTTAATTACAAAATGGTAATGCCTTATCTTAAATATAGCGCCGTGCCCGAAAAATCGTCGGTTATTAAAAAGCTTATACCCGCAGATAGTATAAAACTTACCGGAGGCGAAAAAATAAACGCGCTTAATAATGCATCAAGCGAGATACGCCAGATACTGGATATATTGCGCAACCGGGTAGATATGCATAAAGAAACATCTAAAAGTATACGCCGCTATATTATGGAGTATCAAAAGAAGTTTACTTTAGGTGCTGCGTGTATTGTGCTGTTTTTAATTGGCGCACCGCTGGGGGCCATTATTCGTAAAGGGGGGCTTGGGTTGCCGGTAGTGGTATCTGTTGTGTTTTTTTTAATATATTACATAATAGGTACCATAGGCGAAAAATCTGCCAAAGAGGGTGACCTTTCGCCTTTGGTAGGGGCATGGGTGGCTATTGTGGTGTTGTTACCCATCGGTTTGTTCTTAAGCTACAAAGCCGCCACAGATTCTACCCTGTTTGATATGGAAATGTATAAGCGTTTCTTCAGGCGCTTTAAGTTCCGCAAATCCCGTACGGTATAGAGTTTTACAAATCACCGACGGTATTCATCTAATTATCCTATAAATTTGCTGTATATAAAGCTATTCTATTAAATAGCCGAGCTACAAACCAAACATACAATGCTGAACACTATCCCGGAAGCAATAGAAGCTATAAAAGCTGGCAAAACCATAATTGTTGTTGATGACGAAGACCGTGAGAACGAAGGTGATTTTTTAACAGCTGCCCGTAACGCCACGCCCGAAACGATTAACTTTATGGTGAAGTATGGCCGTGGCTTAGTGTGCACACCTATTACTATACAGCGCGCCCACGAATTGGAACTTGAGCCCATGGTGAGCCGCAATACCACATCGCACGAAACTAATTTTACAGTGTCTGTAGATTTGCTTGGCCATGGGTGTACCACAGGTATTTCTGCAACCGACCGTTCTAAAACCACCCTGGCATTGATTGACCCGGCAACTAAACCGGCAGATCTTGGCCGCCCGGGGCACATATTCCCGCTGATAGCCAAAGAAGGTGGTGTTTTACGCCGCTCGGGCCATACCGAAGCCGCTATTGACCTATCTGTACTGGCGGGTTTTGAACCGGCAGGCGTTATCTGCGAGATCATGAAAGAGGATGGCGACATGGCCCGGCTGCCAGAGTTATTGGTGATGGCCAAAGAATTAGATCTGAAAATTGTTTCGATAAAAGACCTGATCGCTTATCGCTTAAATACCGAATCTATGGTACAAAAGGAGGTGTCTGTAAAGATGCCTACCGAATGGGGCGATTTTGATATGGTTGCTTACACCCAGTTAGATACCGGCGAAAACCATTTAGCTCTTGTAAAAGGTGAATGGGAACCAAATGAACCGGTTTTAGTGCGTGTGCACAGCTCATGCGTTACCGGCGATATTTTTGGATCTTGCCGTTGCGATTGTGGGCCGCAGCTGCACAAAGCTATGGAGATCATTAGCAAAGAGGGTAAGGGTGTTATTGTTTACATGAACCAAGAAGGCCGTGGCATTGGGCTTATTAATAAACTAAAGGCATACCATTTGCAAGAGAATGGGCTGGATACGGTGGAAGCAAACATTCAGCTGGGCTTTAAGATGGATCAGCGCGATTACGGCATTGGCGCGCAGATATTGCGTAGCTTGGGTATCTCTAAAATGCGCTTATTAACCAACAATCCTACTAAAAGGGCCGGGCTCATTGGCTATGGGTTAGAGGTGGTTGAAAATATCCCGATAGAAATAGCATCTAACCCGCATAACGAGGCTTACCTACGCACCAAACGCGACAAAATGGATCATGCCATTATGCGCGAACATTAATCATTCCCGCCTTCAGTATCTTCGCTGCTGGTATTGTCATTATCGTCTGATGATTTTGATGGTGTTGGCGTTGTGATATTGGTGGCCGGTACAGGTGCCGGGCTTACAGGTGCTTTATTGCGCCTGCTTTGCCTGAATATATTTCTGATAAACTCGCCAAACGTATCAAAATCGCGCTGGTAAACTAAACCAATCCCGTTTACATACTGTATACCCAGCTGATCGTTAATGCTGTTTAGCGTGGTGCTGTTTAGTGCCCTGTAAGAGTAACGCCCCCGTAAGTTACCATCCTTACGTATCAGGTACTGGATCTCAAAATCTTTGGTAAGTGTTCTAAAGTCGGTGTTCAATAAACTTTGCCTGTTGTTAAACAAGTCGCTTGTGCCGCTATTAGAGTATAAGCTGCCGTTAATAACCAGCCTGTCATTCCAGAATTTTAACGACGCGCTTGCATCATTAAAAGAGCGGATATTTAAATCGAAATATTTAATGTTTGATTGTGATATAAAGCTGTTTAGTTTGTTAAAGGCAAACTCGCTTACTGCCTCGCCGGCTGTGCCCAATACCTGGTTGGTTAAATTGCTCCCCGTGCCCGATGCAAAGCTACGCCGCACAATAATGCTTAATGCTTGCTGGCTACGGTTGTTGTTATCTGCCAGGTAAGTATTCAAGTCATCCTTAATAGATGGATCTACGGGGAAGGTAAAGTTAAAATCGATATTTGGTTGCAGGAGCGATTTGGTCAATATCAGCTCTGCCTGTACCAACACTTGTTTAGGTTGCGGCGCCTGCAGGCCGGCCGCAGTGTATAGCGGTGCAATATTGGTACGTACCTCATAAATAGCTTTTAAATTTATCTCGGCATTATTAGGGCTGCCCGTCCAGCGGATGGTACCACCCTGGTTTACCACAAAGTTTTTACTGATAAAATCCTTGGCAGTAAACTCAAACTTACCAGATGTGATCAGGAAGTCGCCAAACATCTCAAAATCGCCCAGGCTATTAATATTAAGTTTTAAATTACGTGCCTGCCCCGTGCCTTCCAAAACGCCGTAATCGGTACTGATCCTAACGGTAGTGCTTTCGTCAATACTCAGGTCAAAATTAAGGGTAACACCATTAAATGCCTTAATCTTATCAACAACCATCTTCGTGGTATCATTATGGTTTACCCATCTTATAAAATCATAATCGGTTGCCGTTGCCGATGTATTTAGCGGGATATTAAACACCGTACCGGCTTCGGTAGATGCCTTAATATCTATCTTCATGTTATCAATGGGCCCAGTAAAGCTAAAGGTACCTGTTCCGTACGCTGTGCCGTAATACAGGTGATTATCTTTAAAAGTGGTGTTAAGCGCCAGCAGGTTTTTAGCTTCCAGTTTTACATCTAATGTTGGGTTTGATATATTATTCAGGTCAACCGTTCCGTTTACTTCACCGGTACCGCGTTTGGCATCTTTTAATACCATTTTATCAATCTTAATAACACTATTGCTTACTGCCAGCTTATCGTTTACGGTATAAGCCGTTTTAAGGTAATTAACCGTTAGGCCTGTATTGTCTAAAGAGACAGATCCGTTCAACTCTGGTTTGGAAGGAGAGCCCGTAAGTTTAAGATCGGCAGAAACTGCGCCTTTAATATCTGAGACAAGTTCTTTTATAAAGGGTTCAAAAATAATGGCCTCGGTATGGTCCATATTTACATCAAAATCCAGCTTGTCGTCGGCATCTTTACCTAAAATATAAGCTCCGGCTATATTCATGGTCTCTTTGCCTTTATTGGTTATGTTTAGTTTTACATTGGCTTGCCCGCGTTCATTATCCAGGTCAGACGCAATTTTTACATCTCCCACCAATGTTTTATTCATGGTAAGCGAATCTATAGTCAGATCTGCATCAACACCTGGCTTTTTAGCTATAGAACTGAGTATCACATTGCCGTTTAATGACCCTTTTAATGTTACACCCGATGCTTTGGTTAACTGGTTAAGCGTGGCCATGCTAAATGTTTCAAAGTTTACTTTTAGCTGGTCGGCAGGGTTATCAGATATAAAGCCGTTTATCCGTACCTTTTGCTTGCCGTTTGAAAGTTCAAAGCCCGATACCTGTGTTTTGCCATCCAGCAGCCTGATGCGTACCTGGTCGGTTATCTTCCAGTTCTCGCGCTCTAGTATCACATCAGATGGGAGTATTTTTAATTTGGCTGTAGTATCGCGCCCAAACTCAACCAAACCGTAAAGGTCTAACTGGTTGGTTGCATCCTTATCAGATAGCTTAACGTTAAAATTCAGGCTATCATTTTTCAGGAAGTTGGTGATGTTTATGTTTTTGATAAAGAGGCTGTCTGTAATATCAACCCGGTTAAGGGAAACGTTAAGGCCCAGCAGATTATCGGTGGTGCTTTCGTCAATAATAAAATCATGAAAAACTATTTTGCCCAGTTTTATGGTTTTAATATATCCGTTTAGTGTAGCCGTTTTTTGTACCGAATTAAATTTACCTACAAAGGTTCCCTGCTCCGGTATTTTCAGGTCGGGCATAAATATGGCCGTAAACGGATCGATATTTTTGATAGTAAAGTTAAAGTCGAAGTTTTGCGGCTTAGGTGGTGTTATATCTGTTTTTAACGACGGAATGTATTTTTTGGCGATGGTTTTAAAGTATGATGGCAGTGTTGCCAGGTCATAGCTGCCTTTAATGCTGCCATCGGCCAGGTCTGATCGTAATGCGATCACCCGATCGTCTCCTTTGCCTTTGGCTGTCAAAGCAACCGAGTCTACCACGTAATTATTGCGCGGGTTAACAATACGTATTTGGGTAAGCAGGATGCTGCCATCTAAATTATCCAGGTTATTGCCAGAGAAATTAGTTTTAAGATCGGTACTAAAGTTAATGGTATCTTTAAGCAGTTTTAGCTGCAGCAAACGGGCGTTGTTAATATTACCAACAAAGTCATAAACCGGTAACTTAGGGTTAAGGTTAACATTGCCCGATAGTTTAAGCTTTAAGTTTTTATCGTTTATACTAAGCTTGCCCGCAGCTATTTTATTGATAAATGTACCGCTGGTTACCAGGTTAGTATAGCTATAGCCTTTAAATTGCAGGTAGGCAATTTTAGCGTCGCCGCGTGCATTAAGGTTCTTCAATTCATCGCCGCTGCCGCTTACGTTGGCAGATAGGGTGGTGCGGCCAAGTGTCTTATCGTCAATAAGTGTACCCAGATCAAAATTGTTAGTGGTTATTTTACCACTATAGCTTGGTATACCGGCCTTATTTATCTTTAGATTTATATCCGGGTCAAAACGGCCCAATTTGGTTTTAAAGGTACCAAAGGCCACAAAATCATTTTGTACGCCCGTAAACCTACCGGTAAAGTTAACGTTGCCAAACTTACCTACAATAGCAGGCACCTTAGCGTTAGGTTTGCCTGTAAAATGCTGATATAAGTAATCCAGGTCTTTTTTGTTAGTTGCTATCTGATCGAATTTTAGCTGTAGGAAAGTGTTGTTCCAATCTGGCAGTCCTGTAAGGTTAAAATCGCCTTTAATAAAGGTAGCCTGGGCAGCAGTTATAGTAACGCCTTTGGCTTTTAAATTATTAACCAGGCCTTTTACACGGCCGTCAATACCCAATTCAAAAGTTGTTTTATCAAGCGAGGTGGTAAAGTAGGCAATGTCTTTGGAGGATAGGTGCGACGTTTTAAAATCGGCATCCATGTGTACGGTATTCTCAAAATCGTCAAAATCATCAAACGACTTAAACTTCATTCTGAAATAATTCCTGACGTTGGAATTTGCCGTTTGTATGTTTAGATTTTGCAGTAAGATTTGATTTGTATCTATGGTAGCATTCGAGTTAAGGTTCTTTACAAAAAAGCCGCTCTTTTCATGCAGGGTTAAACCACTAATACGGGCTTTAAAAAGGTGGTTTTGCAAATCCATGTTGCGGATGATGGTACTAAAATGGCTTACATCCAGGTTGTCAAAGTTTACGCCTTTAACCAGCTCGGTACGCAGGTGGTTAATATACCTGAAGTGGAAATTGTTAATGGCAATCTTCTCGAAGGTAAGCGTCCATGGTTTGCTCTTGGTTTTTGTGGTATCGCCCGAGCTAAAATAATCAAGTACAAATTTTAAATTGGTTGTGCTGTCCTTTTGTTTTTTAAGGTAAAAAGAGCCGTTATCCAGCTGTATGGATGCAAAATCTATCCGCTTTTTTTTGATGCTGTTAAATATAGAGAAGCCGCTAAGTTCTACGGCCAGCTTTGGTGTACTTAAGAGGGTATCCTGTTGTTTATCCAGTATATACAAACCCTCTAACACTACAGATGAAAAGGGTTTAATATAAAGGCCTTTTATATCAACCGTAGTACCAAGTTCTTTTGATAAGTAAGCGGTGGCTTTTTTTGCAGCCCATGTTTGTACCGGTTTGTACTGGAAAAGCAATAACGTGATGCTAACCAGTAACAAAATTATCAATACAATGCTTAACGCTATTTTGAGTACTTTTTTAATAACTTTGTATTTAAATAGAAATTCAAAAGTAAAATTCAAAAACGCACCAAGTGTTTTACTTTTTGAATTTATTTATAACCCCACTCAAAAGCATGTCGCTTTTTTTGACTTTAAGCTTTTGATTTTTTAATTAACAACGTGCCGGTAATATTAGGAATCGAATCTTCATGTGATGAAACCTCTGCATCTGTTTGTGTAGATGGCGAGATATTAAGCAATGTTATTGCCAATCAAACCATTCACGAACTTTACGGAGGCGTTGTCCCTGAGCTTGCCTCAAGGGTTCATCAGCAAAACATTGTTCCTGCTGTACAACAAGCATTATTAAACGCAAAAGTAAGCAAAAATGATATTGATGCAGTAGCTTTTACGCGCGGTCCGGGTCTTTTAGGTTCACTTTTAGTGGGTGTTTCTTTCGCTAAGGCTTTTGCCCTGGCTAAAAACCTGCCATTGATTGATATTAACCATATGCAGGCGCATATACTGGCGCATTTTATTGGCGAGCGTAAACCATCTTTCCCATTCCTGTGTCTTACCGTTTCGGGCGGGCATACCCAGATCGTTTTGGTGAAAGACCATTTTGATATGGAAGTAATTGGCCAAACGCTTGATGATGCTGCCGGTGAAGCCATGGATAAAACCAGTAAGATATTAGGCCTGCCTTACCCGGGCGGACCATTGATAGATAAACATGCCCGTACCGGCAACCCCGATGCTTACAAATTCCCCGAGCCGCAGATACCAGGGTTTGATTTTAGCTTTAGCGGGGTTAAAACAGCTATACTTTATTTTATAAGGGATAATGTTGCTGCTAATCCCAATTTTATACAAGAGAACCTGGGTGATATTTGCGCATCTGTAGAGGGGCGTATTGCCAGCATATTACTAAACAAGTTGAAACTCGCTGCCAAGCAATACAACATTAAAGATATTGCCCTTGCAGGTGGTGTATCTGCTAATACAGGTTTGCGCGAAGGCCTTACCAAACTGGGAGCAGAGAAAGGCTGGAACGTTTTTATCCCCAAATTTGAATACTGTACAGATAACGCGGCTATGATAGCCATTGCCGGGCACTATAAATATTTAAAAGGCGAATTTGCCGGGCAGGAGATAGCGCCGCTGGCAAGGATGCCGATGTAGAAGAGTAATAGTCTATGGACGATAGTCCATAGACTGTTACTCAAACTAATAATTATTACTATGGTATATTGACCATCGACTATGGACTTAAAACTATGAACATTCCTTCACTTATATTTTGGGCAGTTTTTGTATTGCCACTTGTTGCTTTTTTAATATACCTGATGCGCCAGGATAAACGCAAGGGCATAACCGGCCTTATTGTACTGGCCATTACCGTTGTTGGCTGTATAGCCTACATGTACTGGAAAACCGGCGGTAAATAAAAAAGCCTCCCTTGAAAAAGGAGGCTCATTACTATTTCTTTATTAATTGATCTTTAAGATCAATTAATATAACGAGATATGGTTATTTAACTTCGGCTAAACTTTCGCCCGTAACGGTTGCTTTGATCTTAGCTTCCAGTTCTTCCATCAGTTCCGGGTTATCCAATATCAATTGTTTAACGGCATCGCGGCCTTGGCCAAGGCGGGTTTCGCCATAGCTAAACCATGATCCTGCCTTTTTAATGATGTTATATTCTACACCCAGATCGATGATCTCGCCGGCTTTAGAGATACCCTCACCAAACATGATATCAAATTCGGCGATCCGGAACGGCGGTGCCACTTTGTTTTTAACAATTTTTACCTTAACGCGGTTACCTGATACTTCGTCGGTATCTTTAATTTGTGATATACGGCGTACATCCAAACGTACAGAAGCGTAGAATTTCAGCGCGTTACCACCGGTAGTAGTCTCGGGGTTACCAAACATAACGCCAATTTTATCGCGCAGCTGGTTAATAAATATACAGCAGCACCCGGTTTTGCTAATGGTACCGGTTAACTTACGTAATGCCTGCGACATTAAACGGGCATGTAAGCCCATCTTTGAATCGCCCATTTCGCCTTCTATCTCTGCCTTTGGCACCAGGGCCGCAACAGAGTCGATAACTAAAATGTCAATAGCGCCGGAGCGGATCAGGTTATCAGCGATCTCTAAGGCTTGCTCACCGTTATCCGGTTGTGATATTAAAAGGTTCTCTACATCTACGCCTAATTTTTTTGCATAGAAACGATCGAACGCGTGCTCAGCGTCGATAAAGGCAGCAATACCACCTTTCTTTTGGGATTCGGCTATGGCATGTATAGCTAAAGTGGTTTTACCTGAAGATTCCGGGCCGTATATTTCAATAACCCTGCCTTTTGGTAAACCACCTACACCTAAAGCAATATCAAGGCCTAAAGAACCGGTTGATATGGTTTCGGTAGCTTCGATAGCAGTATCACCCATTTTCATGATGGTACCTTTACCGTATGATTTTTCCAGCTTATCTAATGTAAGCTGTAATGCTTTCAATTTATCTGCGTTGCTCATCTTAAATTAATGTGAAACAAATATAAAATATTATTTATTAAATTACTAATATTTTTAGTAATTATTATTTTTTGTTTTTTGGGATTGATGTAAACTTACCTAACCCGCATCTATCAATCAAATATCTTTATCAACACTGCGCTTAGCCAGTTCTTTGCTGATGGTGTTGAGAGTCTTCTTCTTTTTGGCTTCTTTAGCTTTACGAATTTTTAACGCCTCGGCTTTTAACAAGGCAGTTTCGGTATTGTGCTGGGCGTAATATTTACAGAACCAGGTTAGCGGGCAAATTTCGCATTTAGGGCTACGGGCCACACATATATAACGCCCATGCAGTATCAACCAGTGGTGGGCAATGGCTAAGGTGTTTTGCGGCAGGTATTCTACCAGTTGTTTTTCTACAGCCCACGGTGTGGTAGCGCGGGTGGTTAGCCCTATGCGGTTTGCCACCCTAAATACGTGCGTATCTACCGCAATAGCCGGCGCATCAAACACAACAGAGGCTATTACATTAGCTGTTTTACGCCCAACGCCAGGTAGTTTTTGCAGTTCGTTGATATCAGATGGCACTTCGCCACCAAAAACTTCCAATAGCATTTTGCCCATACCAGCCAGGTGTTTGGCTTTATTGTTTGGGTAACTCACACTGCGGATGTACGGGAAGATCTCGTCGGCATCAGCACTGGCTAAAGCCTGCACGTCCGGAAAACGCTTAAAAAGGGCAGGGGTAACCTGGTTAATGCGCTTATCTGTGCACTGTGCAGATAATATAACGGCTACCAGCAATTCATACGGGTTGCTATAGTTTAATTCGGTTTCTGCCCCAGGTTGGTTTTTAGAAAAGTAGTCTACAAAATGACGGTAGCGTTCGGTTTTGAGCATTGTTGGTTCATTAGTTCACTGGTTCATTTGTCTTACCGGATGATAAACAAATCAAGGTGTAAAAATATAAAATCTAACTAATGAACAATTGAACCAATGAACATGATATAAAATAGAAAGGTTCATAAACCTAACTTGTGGATATTAAACCCATCAGGTTGATTTATGAACCAGTGCTTTGCGTAGTGCTAACTTAGCGGCGGCTCTTAGAATAATCCAGAATGTAGTGTATGGTCTGCAGTTTTGGTTTCTTTTTAAGAAGATCCAAATCAGCGCGGATAGAGTGATAAAATATCACATCGTCAGCCTCCAGATTTTCATTTACTACTTCTGATTGTTTCACCTGAGCTTTGTTAGTGACTGCATTTAAAATTGAAGTAAAGGTTTCACCCATAAGCTGTTGTTGGTTGTTAATTATAAAAGTAACGAGAAATATTTATTAATATTTTACAAAGATGAAAATTTAATGAAATTTTTTCTGAGAGTTAATTTTAGCTTAATAAGCCAGTTTTAATTAATAATGTTAACTCTTACAATAGAAATTCATCGCAAATTCGAATTTTAAACGAAACTATGATACCCGATATTGTGATTACATCATAAAAAAAGCCGCCCCAGGCAGGGCGGCTTTATAAATATATTATTGCAGTTAAAAAACGGCTTAATTTTTTAGACTAAGCTCTTTATTCTGCATCATTTTGCGCAGGTTGTTTAGTGCATAACGCATACGCCCAAGGGCAGTATTAATGCTTACATCGGTAACATCGGCAATTTCTTTAAAGCTCATGTCGCCAAAGTGGCGCATAATTAACACCTCTTTTTGCTCGGATGGCAAAAGCTGTATCAACGATTTAAGGTCCTTGTGTGTTTGCTCGCGTACCAGGCGGTCTTCGGCGCTTTCATCATAATTACCCAGCACTTCAAAAATATCAAAGTCGTCGCCATTGCTTACCATTGGCGCACGTTTTTCACGGCGGAAATGGTCGATAACCAGGTTGTGCCCTATGCGGGTTACCCAAGGTAAAAACTTACCTTCCTCATTATATTTACCGGCTTTTAGCGTATTAATAACTTTAATAAAGGTGTCCTGAAAAATATCCTCGGCAAGGGCTTCGTCCTTTACAAGTAAATAAATTGAAGTGTAAATTTTGGTTTGATACCGCCTGATGAGCTCAACAAGCCCTGCCTCGTCACCGGCAATGTAAAGATGGATTAGATCCTGATCACTTTTCAATTGAAAATCCATAGAAAGCTACTAATAAACTAAATTAAATTTTTTGTCGTTATTAAAAGTAGAGTTCTATCTATAGCGTTTCTTTTAGGGGTTAAGAAAAATTTTACCCTCAAATATAATAATCTTAAAAAATAAAACCAAATATTTTTTAACCGGGCAAGCTATGTTGTTCCTAAAATGTGCATATGTCACTATAGTGCAAACTCTTTTATTAATAACCGATTAACCGTTACAATTACCAAAACTCATTTGGATTAAGCTAAATATTTTAGGATTTTTGCGGCGGAAAAATGTTCATAGATAATAGATCATTGTTCATGGCCCGAAGCGCAAAAATACCAAACAAGTTTAATTACTTATAGGTTAGACTTTCATTAGTGGTCAGGGTTTAATCATGATCGTGTTTTCATACCATGATCTGTTAACCATGAACCATCAACCAATATTATGATCAAAGAAGCAGAAAAAGATCCGCAAAAAAATATCATCATAAAAGGGGCAAGGGTACACAACCTAAAAAATTTAGATGTAGCTATCCCTAAAAATAAGTTGGTAGTAGTTACAGGCATGTCTGGCTCGGGCAAATCATCCCTGGCCTTTGATACCCTGTATGCCGAAGGCCAGCGCCGCTATGTAGAAAGCCTTTCGTCTTACGCGCGCCAGTTTCTGGGCCGTATGAACAAGCCCGACGTAGATTACATTAAGGGCATAGCCCCGGCAATTGCTATAGAGCAAAAAGTTATTACCAGCAACCCCCGTTCTACCGTGGGTACGTCTACCGAGATATATGATTACCTGAAGCTGCTGTTCTCCCGCGTAGGGAAAACCATTTCGCCGGTATCCGGCGGTATTGTAAAAAGGGACAGCGTATCTGATGTGGTAAATTTTATTACTGCCCTGCCTGATGAAACGCAAGTAACCATACTTTGCCCACTGCACCCCCATAACAACCGCAGTATTAAAGAAGAATTGGCTGTTTTAATGCAAAAGGGTTTTGTAAGAGTTGAATTTAACGGGCAGGTATCACGCATAGAATCTCTACTGGAAGATGAAAGTATCGACGGTTCATCTATGTTGGTAGATGCAGAGGCTACCCCGGCTAAAACTAAAAAGACCAAAGCCAAAAAAGGCGAAGAACAAGAATCATCGCTTCCTGCAGTCTCTGTTGTACGGATAGTTATAGATCGTATCACCAAGAACGAAGAAGATGAAACTATCAGCCGTTTAGCAGATAGTATCCAGACCGCATTTTTTGAAGGTAAGGGCGATTGCTATGTGCAATATGACGCCCCACCCAAACCCTCCCCGGAAGGCAGGGCTTCAGAATTAAAAGTCTCTCCTATCGGGAGAGATTTAGAGGGGGCCACCGAACGTTTCTTTTGCGACCGTTTTGAATTAGACGACATCCGTTTTGAAGAGCCTACCGCAAACTTTTTTAGCTTTAATAACCCTTACGGTGCCTGCAAAAAATGCGAGGGCTATGGTAGGGTAATGGGTATAGATGAGGACCTGGTTATCCCCGATAAAAGTAAAAGTATTTACGAGGGTGCTATTGCCCCCTGGCGTGGCGAAAAAATGCGCGAATGGAATGATGTTTTGGTTAAAAGTTCTTTAAAATTCGATTTTCCTATCCATCGCCAGTATAACCAGTTAACAGAGGCCGAACAACGCCTGCTTTGGACAGGTAATCAATATTTCCGAGGGTTAGATGCCTTCTTTAAAGAGATGGAGGAGCAAACCTACAAGATACAGTATAGGGTGCTGCTATCGCGATATCGTGGTAAAACAACTTGCCCCGAATGTAAGGGCAGCCGCCTGCGCCAGGATGCATCATATGTGAAAATTGACGGCAAATCTATCACGGATGTGGTATTAATGCCTTTAGATGGTGCGCTGGACTTTTTCAGCAACCTAACACTTAGTGAAACGGATGCTAAAATTGGTAAGCGCTTATTGCTGGAGATTGTTAACCGCCTTTTATTTTTAAATGATGTGGGTTTGGCTTATTTAACGCTTAACCGTTTATCAAATACATTGTCTGGCGGCGAGTCGCAGCGTATTAACCTGGCTACCTCTTTGGGAAGCAGTTTAGTAGGATCGATATATGTGCTGGATGAACCAAGTATTGGTTTGCACCCGCGCGATACGCAGCGATTGATAACCGTTTTAAAATCTTTACGGGATGTAGGCAACACCGTTTTGGTGGTAGAGCACGAAGAGGAAATTATGAAAGCGGCCGACCATATTATTGATATTGGCCCCGAGGCTGGTACACATGGTGGTAACCTGATATTTACGGGTACCTACGACCAGATCATTGTTGACGATAACAGCCTTACCGGTAAATACCTGAGCGGCCGCGAAGAAATTGCCATACCTAAAAGCCGCCGCAAATGGAGCGACTTTATTGAGATAAAAGGCGCACGCGAAAATAACCTTAAACATGCCAATGCCAAGTTCCCGTTAGGGGTGCTTACGGTGGTTACCGGTGTATCCGGCTCGGGTAAAACCAGTTTGGTGAAACGTATTTTGGCGCCTGCCCTGCAAAAAACACTGGGTAATTACAACGGCGACCAAAGCGGTGCTTTCGATAGCATAGAAGGCGACTACAATAAAATTGAGCAGGTAGAAATGGTTGACCAAAACCCTATCGGTCGTTCATCGCGCTCTAACCCGGTTACTTACGTAAAAGCCTGGGACGAGATCCGTAACCTTTACGCTGCCCTGCCTGCTGCTAAGGCTGCCGGCTTAAAGCCATCGGCATTCTCTTTTAATGTAGAGGGCGGCCGTTGTGATGTTTGCCAGGGCGAAGGCGAGGTAAAGATAGAAATGCAGTTTATGGCAGATATCTTTTTGACCTGCGAGGCTTGTAACGGCAAACGCTTTAAGCAGCATATTTTAGACCTTACCTATAACGAAAAGAACGTTTCTGAAGTTTTGGAAATGACCATTGACGAAGGCCTGGAGTTTTTTGCTAAGGAACCTAAAATATTGGCTAAAATAAAACCTTTGGTGGATGTTGGTTTGGGTTATGTGCAATTGGGGCAGTCATCAAATACATTATCTGGCGGCGAGGCACAGCGTATTAAGCTGGCAAGTTTCCTGGTGAAGGGTAACAACACACATAAAACACTTTTTATATTTGATGAGCCTACCACTGGTTTGCACTTTGCCGATATTAAAAAGCTGCTGAAATCCTTTGATGCTTTGTTAGAGCATGGTAATACCATTATTGTGATAGAACATAATATGGATGTTATTAAATGTGCCGACTGGGTAATAGACATTGGCCCCGAAGGTGGCGACCGCGGTGGTAAAGTTGTTTTTGAGGGCGTACCAGAAGACCTGATAAAAGTTGAGGAAAGCTATACCGGTAAGTTTTTGAAGGAAAGGTTTTAAAGCCTCACCTAAATCCTCTCCGAAGGAGAGGACTTGAAAACACAACAAAGGCGATGGATAATATTATTCATCGCCTTTTCTATTACGGGGGTGATAAACAAATCGCTTTAAGGCCTGTTGTATTAGTATGATAACTCCAGCAAACGACCACGATAAACCATCTCCGTCTGACACACCAACCGAAAAGCCTGTAGACAACGGCCACGAAAGTGTTGTAAAAAAAGAAGACAAGCAATACCATGCAGATGAGCCTGAACAGGAAAACGTAGCTAAAGATTACGAAAACAGTGAACAGCCTGTTAATCCTGTAAAAAACCCGCCAAAGGCAGATCAGCCGGATGCATCTGACGATGACGCCCGCAGGCTGGAATCTAAATAGGCTACTCCAATGGCTTGGCTATACCCGCCGAATTAAATTGCAGATCGTACAGTTTGCGGTAATAGCCGTCTTCTATCCGTAATAATTCCTGGTGGGTGCCAATTTCTTTGATCTCGCCATGGTCCAGCACGATGATCTTATTGGCATTTTGGATGGTAGATAAGCGGTGGGCGATAACAATGGCTGTACGGCCCTGCATTAGCTTGTTAATGGCATTTTGTATCAGTAATTCGGTCTCGGTATCTACAGATGATGTGGCTTCGTCTAATACTAAAATAGCCGGATTATAAACCAACGCACGGATAAACGATATAAGCTGGGCCTGACCCGCAGATAAGGTTGCACCGCGTTCCATTACATTATAATCATAGCCGCCGGGCAGGCGTTCAATAAATTCATGCGCGCCTACATCCTTTGCTGCCGCGATGATCTCTTCTCTCGTGATATCCGCATTGTTAAGGCTGATATTGTTGCCGATGGTATCGGTAAACAAAAATACATCCTGTATTACAGTGGCAATTTTAGATCGCAAGTAATCTACCTTATACTCGCGGATGTCGTGCCCATCTACTTTTACCTCACCTCTGCCAATATCATAAAAGCGATTAAGGATGTTAATGGTGGATGATTTACCTGCGCCCGTAGCGCCCACCAGTGCCAGTGTTTCGCCGGGTTTAATATGGAAGTTAATGTTTTTTAATACCCAATTCTCCTCGTTATACGCAAACCAAACGTTGTTAAATGCTATCTCGCCGTGTAATACGGGCGGGGCCAGTTTGCCATCATCAATAGCAATTTCGTCAGTATCTAATACTTTGAATATCCTGTCGGCACCCACCATGCCCATTTGCAGGGTGTTAAATTTATCTGCCAGCTGGCGTATCGGGCGAAACAGCATGTTTAGCAATACAATAAAACCGGTTATTACACCGGGTGTAATGCCGTTTGGCGATGCCGATAAAGCGTGCATTTGCTGATCGTTAAGGATGCGTTTACAGCCATACCAAACTAGCAGGGCAATACAAACCGCAAACAATACTTCTACCACCGGGAAGAAAATAGAATAATACCAATTTGAGCGAATATTGGCATCGCGGTATTTAAGGTTTACGGCTTTAAACTTGCGCATTTCCTGCTCCTCGCGCGAGAAGTATTGAATAATGCTGATGCCGCTAATGTGTTCGGCCAAAAAAGTGTTAAGCTGCGCCACTTGCGTGCGTACCTCCTGAAAAGATGATTTAATAGCTTCTTTAAATACGTAGGTAGATGCAAAAAGTAACGGCATAGGTATCAGCGTTATCAGCGCCAGTTTCCAATCCTGCCAAAGCATGTAGCCTATCACAGCCAATACCAATAACAGGTCGCCCATGATAGATATCAACCCTTCCGAAAAAATATCGGCAATGGTTTCCAGGTCAGATACGGTACGGGTGATGAGCATCCCGATAGGGGTGCGGTCGAAATATTTTAAACGCAGGCTGGTAATGTGGTTAAATACGTCAACCCGTAAGTCGCGGATAACAGATTGCCCAAGTGCGTTTGTTAAAAAAGTTTGGTAATACTGCGCAATGGTTTGTACAAAAAGCTGCGCTATCATCAGCCCCACCATAAACACCAGGCCGTTGTAATCATTCCCCAAAATGTCTACGTCCAGCGTGCGCTGTATCAGGATGGGTTGCACCAATGCAATGGCCGCTAAAAAAACAGTAAGGAAAGTAGCCAGTATGAATTTACCATTATATGGTTTTACATAGTGCATAACCCTGCCCATTAATTTCCAGTCGAGTGCTTTGCCTGTTACGACGCCCCCTCCGCCCCCCGAAGGGGAAGCCTTTGGCTTACTATCTTTTATGTCTTTCGCCATCTATTAAACTTTATTCCTCCGTCAGGGTATTAGGGGGTAGGGATACGTTATTTCTGTTAAATATAAGCCGCAGGCAGGTACGCTCATGCCTGCATTGCTGCGGTTTTTACTTTCTATAATCGAGCGGATCTCTTCTGGCCGTATTTCGCCTTTGCCTATTTGCATTAAAGTGCCCACAATAGCCCGTACCATATTACGCAAAAACCTATCGGCAGAAATATGGAAAACTATGCCATTTTCTGTTTCAACCCATTCTACTTTTACAATTTTACAATTATTGGTTTTAACCTGCGTATTACTTTTGCTAAAACAGCTAAAATCTGTGTATTCCATGACTATTGCCGCCGCCCGGTTCATGGTATCAAGATCCGGCCTATCGCGCAGCAACCACGAATAGCCATTTAAAAAAGGGTCTTTCTCAAAGTGGATATGATATTGATAAGAACGCAAAGTAGCATCAAAGCGGGCATGCGCATCGGCATGTACCGGGATGATGTTTTTTATGGCGATATCTTTAGGAAGCAAGGCGTTTAAACTGCGTTTGTCTATAGTCGATGGTCCGTTGTTAGTGGTCTCCACATCTACATGCAGGTAAAAATCTTTAGCGTGTACCCCGGCATCAGTGCGGCCGCAGCCAATAGTTTCTATGGGCTGTCGCAGTAAGGTGTTTAAGGCTTTATCAACCAGTTCCTGTACAGTTATGGCATTTGGCTGCACCTGCCAGCCATGATAGTTGGTGCCATCGTAGCTTAATTCAATAAAATATCGTTGTATGTTTGCCACATGGCAAAGTTAACATCATTTACGATTTTAGATTTACCAATTCCGTTCTATCTTTGCTTACAACATATACTCAAATAAAATGCTACAAAGAATACAATCAATATATCTGCTTTTTGCTTCAATAGTGCTTTTTGCCTTGTTTGTTTTCCCGCTTGCCCACAATATTTTTGTGGATGGTAAACTGGTAAACGTATCTGTAACCGGTGTTTACGAGATCATCAACGGCGACGATAAACTGCTACAGTCGTTTTTGCCGCTTACCATTGCAACTGTTATTGCTGCATTGATACCCCTGGTTCTGATCTTCCTGTACAAAAACCGAAAGCAGCAGATCACTATCAGCTATGTGGCTATTTTAGTGCTGATAGGCTATAGCTTTTGGATGGCGCAAACCGTAAAAGGTGCAGTTGGCCCTATTACCTTAGCATATAAAAATATGGGGATTGGTCTTTTCCTTACCTCGTTAAGTATCGTGCTTATCATCTTTGCCGTAAAAGCCATCCAATGGGACGAAAAGCTGGTGAAATCTGCAGATAGGTTGAGGTAATATTATTTTTTGAAAAAATCTGCGGGAGAAAGTAAAAATCCCAGGTATGCGGCAATCCCGGTGTTGTTAGGATAAAATCCCCTAACCTCTACGCCTATAGTGGCATTTAGCTTAGTTACCTTTTCTGTAATTACCCCCTTAGCCAGATAAAAAAATTTGCGTGTTGCTGTTTTAGGGTTGTAATTATTGGGAGGGGGCGTTGTAGACATATTCTCGTCTCCGGTTACCGACCTGCCTGCTAAAAAAAGCAAATTTAAATTTAAAAGGTTGTTTTGATGATATATGAGTTGGGGGCCTGCACCAAGGTATCCGGTGATATAGCGCTGAGTGACTACAGAATTAAGCGGGTTGATCCGCGGATTGCTTGGAGCAAGGGCATCATTTTTCGTGAATTTCGAATCATATAGATGGTCTGTAGAATCAGTTAGTTTAAAACTGTTGTAAGTTGTCTTTATTGAAGTCGCTAAAACTTCCACGCTTAATACCCCATATATTCTTAAAGACGATTTTTTTCCGTCATCTACACCGGTTAATAAATAAGTTGGATTAGCATAAGCCCCTAAAACGCTAAACACATTTTTAGCATATCTTTTATAAGTTTTACGAGCATAATATAAATCATCGCCCGGCTTTTGCACATTAAAAGTGCCTACACCCGTATAAACGGAATCCGCATAAAAATTCTTAGTAAATACACCTACATTTATTCCCAATCGTCTATTTCTACCGAGCAAACTGGGCAACCGTACATCTAATTGTCCTACATATTTAGAAAATAACTGATTGCCAAAAAAGTTTAAACTACCGGCTGTCAAAATTGTAAACCTGGCAGAATCAATATCAGCAAGGACACGCATTTTTGATGATTCTGCAATGTCCGCTTTAAAAGGGTTAATCGTTAGGGTATCTGTAATGCCCGGTAAATTCTCGCCCTGGTACACCGCTTGTATTTTAAATATTATGGTTTTTGCCTTGTTCTGATTTTTTTCGGGGGCAATAAAAAAGTTTATTATGGCAGTATCGGTAATTGCTTTACGATAGGGGCTTTCTAAAATATAATCAATACCTCTTTGGGCTGTTCCGGAATTGCCTTCTATCACACTCAAGTACACTGGCTGCCCGGCCCTGATATTTTTTACAGCTAAATGAACGGAGTGAAATTGTGGTTTGTCACTTCTTGTAAGAGAAAGATCATTTTTTGTGAGCAACAACGTTTGGGCAGATGCAGGCACAAGCGAAGTGATCAAAAACCCGGTAAATATTAATAGCGCTTTCATGTTTCGTTTTTTTTATAAATCTCGAAAGGTTTATAAAAAAAACTTACCGTTAAAACACCCTAATTAACAGGTGATTATACGTTATTTTAACTACCTGAATCTTCCGGTTTTGTCTATTTTACGGAAAGGCTTGGCGAAAAAATCGGCTACTACCTGGTTAAATTGGTCCTTGTAAACTACTGGGGTAGCATGGCCCGAGTTGGGCAGTATCCATAGGTAAGCATTTTTTATACCCTCAAATATCTCCAGTGTATGGCGTGTGGTAATTACGTCATGGTCGCCGCCAATTACCAGGGTAGGGCAGCTTATCTTTTTCAGGTCCGCAGTTTTAATATTGGGTTCGTAAGATAATAGATGCATCAGTTTTAGCTGGTTCTTCATTTCGGCTGTCGGGTTTTTCATTCGTTTCAACGAGTCGGCTCCCTTAATGTTAATGTTTAGCATCATCTTTTGTACAAACGGATCAACAGCCGTAGTGTCTGGCCTTAAATTGGCACCGGTTACAGCAAGCTTTTTTACTTTATCGGGGTGGTACATGGCCAATAGTAAACCTTCGATGCCGCCATCGCTCCAGCCTATAACGTTGGCGTTTTTAATTTTCAGATGGTCGAGCAGGGCGTTAAGGTCATCGCTTATCATTTCATAACTCAGGGAATCGGCACCGTCAATGGTTTTACCCTGCGCCCGGCTATCGGCCAGTATAACCCGGTAGTTTTTGGCAAAATAGGGTATCTGGTAAACAAAGTTTTTAATAGAGCCGCCATTACCGTGGATGATAAGCAATGGTTCGCCTTTGCCATAAACCTCATAATACATTTTTATACCGCGAAATTCGGCATACTTGCCCACAGCTTTATTACGGCCATACATGGTAGTGTCCATGTCTTTTTCAAAATTCTGGGCCCAACAAACTGAAGCTGTTAGTAATAACAATAGCGAAGTGATAGTGAGTTGAAGGGTTTTCATGTGGTGTTACTTTTAATAAGTTAAATATAGAAATTATAGCCGGTTTGGAACAGTTTCTATAATGCCGATAAGCATTACCTATCACAATTTTAGGTAGTGTTAAAAAACCGATATGTGTAATGTGCACACTATCTGCAAATTAAACAATGTAAAATATGTATTGGTTTTTAGTGTGTTAGGCGATTTTACAACTATTAAATTGCCAGTTTAATAAAATTTAAAAACAGTATTTGATATGTTAAATATTAAATGTACTTTTGCACCCGATTTGGCGATGTAGCCAAATACGTTATTTTAATTCATGAACCCATTTATTAATCTGGGAATCCGTCATGATATTGTTAATGCCATCTCTGAGTTAGGATTTGAAAATCCAACACCAATCCAGGAACAGTCAATTCCGGTATTGTTAACAGGCAGCAACGATTTTGTCGGATTAGCCCAAACAGGGACCGGTAAAACAGCTGCTTTTGGACTGCCGTTATTAGAACTGCTTGATTTCGAAGAAAATCATCCGCAGGCGCTTGTTTTATGCCCAACACGTGAACTTTGTTTACAGATCACGAACGACATTAAGAACTACGCCAAAAAAATGAACAACGTTAATGTTGTTGCCGTTTATGGCGGTGCAAGCATTCAGGATCAATTACGCCAAATTAAACGTGGTGTACAGATCGTTGTGGCCACACCAGGCCGTATGCTTGACATTATTAACCGTAAAGCGATTGATTTTTCGCAGGTTAAGTTTGTAGTATTGGATGAGGCTGATGAGATGCTCAACATGGGCTTCCAGGAAGACATTGACAGTATTTTATCCACCACTCCGGACGAGAAAAAAACCTGGCTGTTCTCAGCCACCATGCCTTCAGAAGTAAGAAGGATCGCTAAAAAATACATGGATAACCCTTTTGAGTTAACCATGGGCGAAAAAAACACAGGTAATGTTAATATCGAGCATGAGTACTACGTAGTGCGTGCCCGTGATAAATATGCTGCTTTTAAACGTATTGTTGATAACAACCCCGAGATCTTTGGTATCGTATTTTGCCGTACCAAAATAGAAACTCAGGAGATTGCTGAATCATTGATTAAAGACGGTTACAATGCCGATTCTTTACACGGTGACCTTTCACAGCAACAACGCGATAAGGTGATGAAACGCTACCGCGAACGCAGCCTGCAATTGTTAATTGCTACTGATGTTGCAGCGCGTGGTATTGATGTTAATGATGTTACACACGTTATTAACTATAGTTTACCTGATGAGATCGAAAACTATACCCACCGTAGCGGCCGTACAGCCCGTGCAGGTAAAATGGGTGTTTCTATCGCTATCATTAACAGCAAAGAGCTTGGTAAAATTCGCCAGATAGAGCGTGTAATTGGTAAAAAGTTTATTAAAGCTGAAATACCTACAGGTTTTGATGTTTGCGAAAAACAACTTTTTGCCCTGATACATAAAGTACACAAGGTAGAAGTTAACGACGAGCAAATTGAGCAATACATCCCACGTATTATGGATGAGTTTGCTGAGTTAAGCAAAGAGGATGTGATCAAACGTTTTGCATCATTAGAGTTTAACCGTTTCTTAGATTATTATAAAAATGCACCAGACCTTAACGCTCCTGCTGATGATTTCCGCAGGGATGGCGAAAGAGGCGAACGCGGCATGCGCGACTCTGGCGGCAAATCAGAATATACACGTTTGTTTATCAACTTAGGTAGTGTTGATGAGTTTAACCGCGGCGATTTGCTGGGTTACATTTGCAATAACTCTAAAATAAGCGGCCGTACCGTAGGTAAAATTGATGTTAAAGGCGTTTACTCTTTCTTTGAAGTAAGCAACGGCGATGTTGAGCAGGTAATGAATAACTTTAAAGGCGTTGAGTTTAAAGGCCGCGAAGTTAGGATAGAAGTATCTGGCGAAGGTACCAGCAGCCCAAGAAGCGGCGGCGACAGACGTGAAGGTGGTTACCAAAGGCGCGAAGGCGGTGGCGGTTACAACCGTGACAGGAACAGTGGTGGTGGCGGACGCCGCGAAGGTGGCAGAGAAAGAAGCAGCGGCGGCGGTAACAGCGGCGGTGGTTTTCGTGATTTTTCTGGCAAACCCCGCGAAGAGCGCCCGGAACGCCGCAGAAGATTTTAGTTAGTTTTCATAAGGGCTTTCGGATTAGTTACCCGAAAGCATAGTTTTAGTTTAGTTTTGTTTACAAGGCCTCTCGTTTGTTAATCATCCGGGAGGCTTTTGTTTTTAACGGGTAAACTCTATTAAAACAGAATCCGGATAGATCAGATTAAGATGCTGTTTATCCAACTTTTTAATCACGAATTTTGTATAAGGCTGATTGCCTTCAAAAGAGGTGAAAATGGTATCGCCTTTGGTAAAGTAATCTTCGGCGCTTTGCTCATCGCCATCCATGATGAATTTCTTGGCGGTTATTTTTAAAGTGGTTTCATTATTTTTTGATTTCCAGCTGCCCTGCAGTTTTGGATTGGCCTGCTTGTTACTACAAGCTGTAATTATAATTACCCCGGTTAGTAAGATATAGGTTAAAGCATGCTTTTTCATTGCCTTAAGATACAAAAAAAGCACCTGTTTGCAGGTGCTTTTTTTAAGTAATTATTTTACCGGTTTATCTACCAGTTTGGCTTTAGGCACATAAATATGGCGGCCCTTTTTGTTTACATAGTAGTAGTAAGAATTTTTGTCGATGTAAATGGTTTGCCCTTGCGGACCTACCTTTTCGTCGTACTTTTTATCGCTTACTGCCGATGCACCTTTAGAGGCAACTTCTGCAGTTTTGTTCCCTACTGTATTAGCAGCTTTTTTAGTAGCGCTCCACCCTTTTTTGGCGGTAGTGCCAATTTTTTGGCCAACGGTAGTATCTTTATGTGTTTGTGCGAAGGCCGTTGATGCTGCAAATAACGAAGCAGCAAACATGGCCGATTTAAATAGCTTTTTCATCTGGAGATTTTGTTTAATTAACTATTATAATTAGCTCAATTTCTCTGCCAGTTTTTGCATTTCAATTACAGGAGGGCTTTTCTTGTATAAAATAGCGTAAACAGCCTCGCATATAGGCATATTAACGCCGTATTGCCTGTTAACCTGGTGTAGGCAATTTACTGCATAATAGCCTTCGGCAATCATATTCATCTCTAACTGTGCCGATTTTACCGTATAGCCTTTACCTATCATATTACCAAAGGTACGGTTACGGCTAAACTGAGAGTAGGCAGTAACCAGCAGATCGCCCAGGTAAGCCGATTCTTTAATATCACGGTCTATAGGATGTACTTTGTCAACAAACCTTTCCAGTTCGCGTATGGCGTTAGATATGAGTACCGATTGGAAGTTATCGCCATATCCTACCCCATGGCAAATGCCGCTGGCAATGGCATAAACATTTTTTAAAACCGCCCCATACTCGGTGCCATAAATATCATCAGATACAATGGTTTTGATATAGCGCGTACTTAGCATGCCCGCAAACTCGGCAGCCAGTTGGGTATTTTGCGATGCAATGGTTAGGTATGATAGCTTCTCCAGCGCCACCTCTTCGGCGTGGCAGGGGCCACTTATTACCAAAATATGGTCAAACGGAACATCATAATTCTCGTTTAAAAATTCACCAATGATTTTATTCTCATCGGGTACGATGCCCTTGATGGCCGACACTATTTTTTTACCCTTCAGATCTGCCGGGGTTATGCCCTGCAAAGCTTCTTTCAGAAAGGCTGCCGGTACGTTAAGCAGTATATAATCTGCAACCTGTATAAGCGATTTAAGATCTGTAGATATGTTTTGCGCAGGCACCTTTATCTCAACCGAACTTAAGTAGTGTGGGTTGTGCCCGAATTTATGAATATGCTGAACTGCTTCCTCGTTACGCATCCACCAAAAAATCTCTTTTTCGGTAATGTTATCGGTAAGCATTTTAATATTAGCAGTGGCCCAGCTTCCGCCGCCCACTACAGCAATTTTGTTTTTGTGCTTAAGCATTAAGTAGTAAATGTCCCAGCCGTGCAATTGGTTTTGCCGGTGGTACAAATTAATGAAATATTATACGAAAGCTGAAAGGACTTTTGATAAAGGATAGAAAGAGGAGGATAAAAGGGTTGGGTGCCTCCGTTTCTCGAAGCTCCACTTACTAAAAAGTGTTCATGTTCACGACGTGAACACATGTGTTGGTTTGCAACTTATTTGTAATCAGTTTATTAATATTTGGATTGGTGACACAGTACCGCCACCATCATTATAAGGAAAAATGTTATGGCCGATCTTTTCAGATAAAGGATAAAAGAAGACAGGTAAAGAATAGTAAAGCAAAGAACAAACGCCTAACACATTGTTAATGCTTAAACAAGCTTACTACGGCGATCTGCTTAAATAACAAAGGACAAAAGAAATTAATCCTTTGTCCTTTATCAATATGTGTTACATCTAAATTATTACTTCTTAGCGTCGGTATTAAACAGTTTAGATTTATCAACTTTTTCTACCAGCATGCCATCATTTAATGTTTTGGATATAGCAGCAAATGGTGCAGATACTACCTCTTCGCCACCTTTAAGGCCGCTTAATATTTGGATATAAGCATCATCCTGTATGCCTGTTGTAACCTGTACTTGCTTCACCTTACCCGCGCTAAGTACAAATACATACTCTTTAGACGGTGCGGTAGTAGTGGTTTTTTTATCATCCTTTTGAGTATCGCCTGTAGCTGCAGGTTTCTTTTCATCGCGGGTAGTAACAGATTGTATAGGTACTGATAATGCTTTTACATGGTTGGTTTGTATATCAACCGTGGCTGTTAAACCCGGGCGGAAAGGGGAGTGGTTAGCTGCATTCTTTTTTAACAGATCTATATAAGACTGTGCCGTAATGCGCACTTTTACGGTAAAGTTCGTCACCTGATCGGCATTGGTGCCTACCACATTGGCCGAACTGCCTATCTCAATTACCTCACCGGTAAACTTTTTACCTAAAAAGGCATCTATTTCAATTTGTGCTTGGTTGCCTACCGCAATACGGTTAATATCGTTTTCGTTCACATCCACATTCACGTCCATCTTGCTCAGGTCAGATATGGTCATGATCTCGGTACCGGCAAATTGCTGGGTACCCAATACGCGCTCGCCCTGCTCAATAGATAGTTTTGATACCACACCATCAACCGGTGCATAAATGGTTGTTTTGGCCAGGTTGTCTTGTGCTTCTTTAACAGATGCCTGCGATTGCTCTAAACCAAATTTAGAGCCTACCACATTTTGCCTTGCTGCTTCTAAGGTTGCTCTGGCACCTTCGTAGTTAGCCTTGGCCTGTTCAAACTCGGCAACGGTTAATACTTTTTTATCAAAAAGTTCTTTGCTGCGTTTGTAAATAGACTCCTGGTTGGCAAAGGTAGCTTCGTTTTGTTTAAGCATTTGGGCAGAATTGCCTACGCTTGCTTTTTGGGTGTTGTATGATGCCACTGCACGGTCATAACCCGATTTTAAGATATCTGGGCGGATACGGCAAAGCAATTGGCCTTTTTTTACCACGTCGCCTTCCTTAATAGGCAGTTCAACCACCTCGCCGGATACCTCGGGGCTTATCTTCACCTCGATGTGCGGTTTTATTTTACCACTGGCAGATACGGTTTCGTTAATATCGCGGCTTTCGGCTTTTTCAACAGCTACCTGTGTTAATTGCGGCTTGCCTATAATACCGGTGGCCTTGCCAATAATTAGCAGCACAATAAGGGCGCCAAGGCCTATCAGAATATATTTAGTAGTTTTTCCCATGATAATTTCAGGATTTTTTTGGTGTTTAAAGTGTTATAGGGTTACCCAGGTAATAATCGATCACTTTGGCCCGGAATACAACTTCGTATTGTGCCTGGATCAGATCGAACTGCGATTTATTTAAGTTGGTTAAAGAAGTGTTATAATCAAGCGAGTTAACCAGCCCTACGTTATACCTTTGTTGTACCACGTTAAAGGCATCTTTATTGGCATTAAACGTTTGTAATGTGCTTTGGTATTTTTTGTTAGATGCCTGTACATCCCAAACGGCCTGGTAAATAATTTTGCTAAGGTTGTTTTTAGCCAGTTGCGCACTCACAATAGCATTTTCGTTGGTGATCTTAGCTTTACGTACAGCGGTGCGTGCCGTAAAGCGATTGAATATAGGGATCTGTAAACTAATACCTACAGATTGGTTAAAGTTATCGCTTAGTTGCCTGCCAATAGGGTAATGCAATAATGGCACAGAATAATTTGGAGTTACAATTGCGTTGGTTGTATTTTGTACAAAGCCTAAAGTATCAAACCTACCGGTAGGGAACGGAGTGCCGGCTAAACGCCTTGCGTCTGAATAATTTGTCCCAACCTGGCCAAACAATACTACGCTTGGGAAATAATTCCCTTTTGCAACTTTTATATCCTGCTCGGCGGCCTTTTGCCTTGCTTCAGCAAGGCCTACATCTGGGTTAACGGCTAAAGCGGTTTTTAAAACAGTTTCGGGCTCATAAGCTGTAGGGATATCTTTAAATTTGCTGATATCTGGTTTTTCGAAAGTAATATTGGCAGCAGGCGACATCTCCATATACTGCTTTAAAGTAAGTATAGATAACTCTAACTGGTTTTGCGCACTAGTGAAGTTAAGGTCGGCGGTTGATTGCTGTGCTTTGGCCTGCGAGAGGTCTGCCTGTGTCTGGTTACCAACATCAAAATTTTTCTGCGCCCTGTCTAATGCAATTTTGGCAATATCTATTTGCTGCCGGGCTGCCTTTAACAGATCCTGATTGGTTAAAATTTGAAGGTACTGGGTAACTACATTTAAAACCAGGTCGTTTTTTATTTTGGCGGTATAGGTGCGGTCGGCACCCAGTAACAATTTATTCTCAATGATCTGGTTACGCAGTTGCCCGCCCTGAAACAAAGTAACCTGCGTAGATAAATTGCCGCTTAAGGCAAAAATACGCTGGTTGGTGAACTGGTTGGTAGAAGGGTCGATATTACGGCCAAAGTTGAATGAACCTTGTGGGCCGGCCGTTAAATTAGGCAACAGGTTGTATTTAGATTGTTTTAAAGTTTCTTCTGATATAGCTTCGCTAAATTGTGCTTGTTTTATGGTTAAATTGCGCTCAAGGGTAAGGTCTATCGCTTTTTGCAAAGTAATTAGCTCTTGAGCCTTAGCAGTAAAATTAAATGCCGAAAGTGTTATGAAGCAAGCAATAGTTACTTTTGTGATGGATAAGTTTGGTTTCATAGTAATATATACATGATAAGTAAAGCTAATTACTTTGCAAGCTTTTTTTGTTTAATTAAAATATAAATACTTAAACGTTTACGAATGTACCTGGTAAAAACCCCCTGGTGGCTTAAAAAGCTGTATCCTCAATTAATTTGGAATACCAAACCATGTGCCCGGTGCATTTATTTGACTTTTGACGATGGCCCTATACCCATTGTTACACCTTTTGTGTTAAATATTTTAAAAAAGTACAATGCCCGGGCTACATTCTTTTGCATAGGCGATAATGTGAGCAAACACCCTGATGTATTTGCCGAAGTGAAAAAGGCCGGGCATGCTATAGGTAACCATACTTACAACCATCTTAGAGGGTGGGCAACAGATAGCCAAACTTACCTCGAAAATTATTTGAAGGCCGATGCCGTTTTAGATACACCGCTGTTTCGCCCGCCTTACGGGCGCATTAAACGCAAGCAAATAAAAATGCTGAAACAGGCCCGGCCGGATATCCAAATAATTATGTGGGATGTATTAAGCGGCGATTTTGATATGGCCCTTAACCGAAACGAATCGCTTAACTATGTTTTAAAGAATGCAGCGGATGGCTCGATAGTGTTGTTTCATGATAGCTTAAAGGCTTTTCATAAGCTGGAGTATGTGTTGCCCCTGGTGCTGGAGCATTTTACCAAACAAGGCTACACGTTTGCCGCCCTAAATGTTTAATCATTCCTCATCAGGCGTATATTATAATTTATATACACTCACTAATTTAATTGCATGAGTAGCAAGGGGAAAGGTTTACCTGCGCCATCCACCGCTGTACGGCCAATGGCTTTAAAACCCATCCGCTCATAAAAGCAAAGTGCCTGATGGTTTTGTTCATTCACATCAACTCGGTTTATGCCCATTTTTCCTACAGCATAATTAAGCAACTGTTTGCCTATGCCCATCCGTATAACATCCGGGTGTATAAACAAGGCTTGTAACCTGTTTTCGTCTATACCCATAAAGCCGTATAACTTTTCCTCATGTTTTATACTATAGATATCAAGCACAGGTAAATAATCTTGTAGTAAGTGTTTATAAAACTGTATATCATCATCATTTAAAAAATGATGGGTTGCCCTAACGGATGCTTCCCATAGTGTAATCAGTTCCGGGTACTCAGTATATTTGGTTTTGTAGATAGGGTATGTTTGCATAGCTATGGCCATCTTATAAATAATACAAAACCAGCAATTCGCAACAATTGGTCCATAATACTGTTGCTTAATTACTAACCAATTGAATTATGAGAAGATGGATGACAATAGCAGCGTTAGCGGGGCTGGTTTTATTTAGCACCTGTAAAAAAAATTCGCCCGGTAATAATAACACCCAACCGCCTGCGCCAGGCAGCACCGCAGAGCTTACCGATAAAGTATTAACAGATAAGCTAACCTTCCCATGGGAAGTTTTGTGGGGGCCTGATAATAAACTGTGGATAACAGAACGTGGCGGCAAAATAAGCCATGTAGACCCCGAAACCGGTGAGGTTACCTTGATCAAAGCACTAAGCGATGTAGTATCGCAGGGAGAGGGCGGCCTGTTAGGTATGGTTTTACATCCCGATTTTGCCACCGATCCCGAAGTTTTTGTAGCTTATAATTATAACAAAGGCGGTAGCTATACCAAAAAGGTTGTGAAGTTTACCTACAGTGGTGGTACGCTAATTAACCCGTTGGTTTTGCTGGATGATATCCCTGCGGCAAATATCCATAACGGCACGCGGTTGGCAATATCACCCGATAAAAAGTTATTTATTACCAGCGGCGATGCGGCAACATCATCCCGCGCGCAAGACAGGGATAACCCCGCAGGTAAAATACAGCGCATTAACCTGGATGGCAGCATCCCCGCAGATAACCCTACGCCGGGAAGCGCCATGTGGAGTTACGGGCACCGCAACCCGCAAGGGCTGGTGTTTGTAGGCGACCGCCTTTACAGCTCTGAACATGGCAATGCTACCGACGATGAGATCAACATCATCCAAAAAGGCCGCAACTTTGGCTGGCCCAACGTAGAGGGCTTTTGTAATACAAACGAAGAAAAGGCTTTTTGTACTGCCAACAATGTTGCCGAACCCATTATGGCCTGGACACCAACCATTGCACCATCGGGCATGGCTTACTATAACAACGATGCCATCCCGCAATGGAAAGGATCATTACTACTTGCCGTTTTAAAAGATAGCGAGCTGTTGCAATTAAAACTGAATGCTGCCGGTACAGGTGTGGATGAAGTAAATACCTTTTATAAAAGCAAATACGGCCGCATGCGCGATGTGGCCATTTCACCCGCAGGCAAGGTTTATATCGTGACCAGTAATGGCGGGAGTGATAGGTTGATAGAGGTGAGTAAAACCCCCTAACCCCCTGAAGGGGGAACTGGATTTTCAAAAGCTCCCCCTTCAGGGGGCTGGGGCGAATCTTATTTAGAATTTATCCAAATAACAATTGTACAAACCCCTGACTGTGAATAAAGTTTATAATTTGTAAATTCGCGGCTGACCGCCGGAAACGGTATTGTCGATTCTTTTTACCACTAATAAAAATCAAACATTATGGCTTTTGATTTAGATATGATCAAAAAGGTTTATGATCGCTACAGCACCCGTGTGGATGCTGCCCGTATAGCGACCGGTAAATCCCTAACATTAACTGAAAAAATATTATACGCTCACCTTACCGAAGGCGATGCTAAAAAGGCTTTTGGACGTGGCACCGACTACGTTGACTTTGCACCAGACCGTGTGGCTATGCAGGATGCAACCGCGCAAATGGCATTGTTGCAATTTATGCAGGCTGGCCGCCCGCAGGTTGCAGTACCTTCTACCGTACATTGCGACCACTTGATACAAGCAAAAGTAGGCGCCGTTGCCGATTTAAATACGGCGGTTGATATTAACCGCGAAGTTTACGATTTCCTTTCATCTGTATCTGATAAATACGGTATCGGCTTTTGGAAAGCCGGTGCAGGTATTATTCACCAGGTTGTTTTAGAAAACTATGCATTCCCCGGCGGTATGATGATAGGTACCGACTCGCACACACCTAATGCAGGTGGTTTGGGTATGGTGGCTATTGGTGTTGGTGGTGCTGATGCCTGTGATGTAATGGCAGGCTTACCATGGGAGCTAAAATTCCCTAAACTGATTGGTGTTAAATTAACCGGAAAATTATCTGGTTGGACATCAGCTAAAGACGTTATTTTGAAGGTAGCAGGTATTCTTACTGTAAAAGGTGGTACCGGTGCTATTGTAGAATATTTTGGCGAAGGTGCGCGTTCACTTTCTGCAACAGGTAAAGGTACCATCTGTAACATGGGTGCAGAAATTGGCGCAACCACTTCTATTTTTGGTTACGACGAAAAAATTGCCGCTTACCTAAGAGGTACTAAGCGTACCGAGGTGGCCGATTTGGCTGATGCTGTTGCAGAGCACTTAACAGGTGATGACGAAGTTTACGCCAACCCTACCGAATATTTCGACCAGGTTATCGAGATCAACCTGTCTGAACTGGAGCCACACGTTAATGGTCCGTTTACCCCGGACTTGGCATGGCCTATCTCTAAATTTGCACAGGCCGTACGTGAGAACAACTGGCCCGAAAAATTAGAAGTTGGTTTGATTGGTTCTTGTACTAACTCATCTTACGAAGATATTACCCGTTCTGCATCTATTGCTAAACAGGCTATCGATAAAAACTTAGCAACCAAAGCAGAGTTTACCATTACCCCGGGTTCGGAGTTGGTGCGTTATACGGTAGAGCGCGATGGTTACTTAGGTACCTTTGAGAACATGGGCGGTGTAGTGCTTGCCAACGCTTGCGGCCCTTGTATTGGCCAGTGGGCACGTCATACAGATGACCCTACACGCAAAAACTCTATCATCACATCGTTTAACCGTAACTTTGCAAAACGCCAGGATGGTAACCCTAATACACACGCATTTGTAGCCTCTCCGGAGATTGTTACGGCGTTTGTTATTGCCGGCGACCTTACCTTTAACCCGCTTACCGATACGTTAACCAACAAAGCAGGTGAGCAGGTTAAGTTTGACGAGCCGCAAGGTATAGAAATGCCTATAAGAGGTTACGCTGTTGAGGATGCCGGTTACCAGGCACCTGCCGAAGATGGCAGCCAGGTACAGGTTTTGGTTAGCCCAACTTCATCACGTTTACAATTACTTGAGCCATTTACCCCTTGGGAAGGTACCGATATTACAGGCCTTAAATTGCTTATTAAAGCACGTGGCAAATGTACTACCGACCATATTTCGATGGCAGGCCCCTGGTTGAAATTCCGTGGCCACTTGGATAACATATCCAACAATATGCTTATCGGTGCCATCAATTACTTTAACAACACTGCAGATAGCGTTAAAAACGAATTAACAGGCGAATACGGCCCGGTTCCGGCTACACAGCGCGATTACAAAGCTCATGGCATTGGATCTATCGTAGTTGGTGACGAGAACTATGGTGAAGGTTCATCTCGCGAGCATGCTGCAATGGAGCCTCGCCACTTAGGCGTACGTGCTATATTGGTAAAATCATTTGCCCGTATCCACGAAACCAATCTGAAGAAACAAGGTATGCTGGGTATCACCTTTGCAGATTCTAACGATTACGAAAAAATACAGGAAGACGATACTATTGATATTACCGGCCTAACTACCTTTGCCCCGGGCAAACAGTTAACCGTAGTGTTACACCACAAAAATGGTTCAACAGAGTCGTTCCCGGTTAATCATACTTATAACGCTCAGCAAATCGAGTGGTTTAAAGCAGGCGGTGCCCTAAACATCATCCGCAGACAAATGGTCTCTTAAGGCGAAAGCTGAAAGAATAAAGCTTAAAGCCTTCCCGATTGGGGAGGCTTTTTTTGTTATGTATTTAATATCTTTTTCTTCTCAGCATCAAATTCTTCTTGTGATAAGATCCCTGCATCTAAAAGTTCTTTAAGATCAAGTAAAGCTTGTTTTTTATTGGTGATACCGCCGGATGATGGTTCAGTATCGCTATTTGTTGTAGTTGTTGAAGCAACCGTTGCCCCGGCTGCCGGGCCAAATTTGATCAATAGTGCGGTAATTTCATTAAAGCCTTTTACGTTGGCATAATCTATAGCACGCTGGTCTTTTACATTTACAATATTGGCATCTGCACCTTGCTGCAAAAGTGTTTCCACAATATCTTTTTTACCGTTGGATGCGGCATAATGCAACGCCGTATTACCAGATTCATCCTGCCGGTTTACATCAGCGCCTTTCTCCAGCAACATTTTTGTCATAGCTAAATGGCCGTTTTTTGCAGCGACATGTAATAAAGTTTCGCCGCCATACTGTTTACCGGATATGTTGAACCCGTTACTTGCGCCGGAATTATCGTTAGATTCTATCCAATCCAAATACGAACCCATTTCATCGGCATTGGTGCCTGGCTTGCTGTAATTTACATCTAAGCCATTATCCAAAAACATGGTAACCATTTCTTTTTGGTTGTGGGCGCAGGCATACCAAATAGGCGATACCCCTTCTTTAGATAAGGTAGTTACATCCGCACCGTGATCCATCAATACTTTAGTTATCATCCTGCTTCCTGCTATAGCTGCCAGTAACAACGCAGTTTCGCCACGGTCGTTACCGTGGTTAATATTAGCCCCGGCTTTTAGCAGTGTTTCTATCACAGGTATTGAGTTGCTGCGTACTGCAATAATAATGGGTGTGTTCCCCGCTTTATCTGTTTGTTCTATCGATGCACCGTGTTGTAACAGTTCTTCAACAGCTTGTTTATTTTTATAGGCAACCGCAATAAGTAAAGGCGTTTCCGCCTGGTTGTTAACCGTATTGGCATCCAAACCTTTTTCCAGCAGTTTTTGCAGCATCTCCAACTGGCCCGAGGCTGCTGTAAGGTGTAGTAAGCTGTTCCCCGAAAAATCATTAATGTCAACTCTCGCACCCTTTTCCATCAGGTAAAGGGCGGTTTGTTTCTGTTTTTGAAGTAGGGCAAAATAAAAGGGGGTTTCTCCCTGCCTATCCTCATAATCTAATATGGCCCCGGCTTCAATAAGTTGCTTAACCAGGTCAAGATACCCCCTGTGTGCCGCGTAATGGAGCGCGGTACGGCCTTTTTCATCTGTATAAGTTATATCTGCCTGGTTATTGGCAAGTAGTAATTCGGCTATTTTGCGGTTGCCATTTTCGCAGGCAACAATAAAAGACATTGACATCGGCTAAATTTAGGCTTGGTGAGTTAATAATAGTTCTACTGTTTTTGATTTCAGGTTATCATCACCGGCTAAATCTGCCGCTGTTTTATCCTGGTCATTAGTTAAACTATTATCGGCCCCGGCAGCCAATAATAGTTTAACCTTTTTATAGATCTCTTTTGCTTTATCCTGTTCGTAATTAACATTAAGGCCACAAACTTTATGCAATAAGGTATTGCCGCTATTGTCGGCCTCGTTAACAGCTATAATTCCTTTTGATAGAACAAGTTCCAACACTCCGGCGCTTTTTTCAGCCACCCAATCCGTAGCGGCCTTATCTTTTCCATAATAAGGGGCGGCTTGCCTGATATCTGCCCCGTCGTCGATCAGGCGTTCAAGCAGTTTTAGATTATCGGCAGAGTCGTTATAGATCATCCTTAAATAGCCTGTAATTAAAGTTTCCCCGTTTTTGTCCCTGATGTCAAAATCGGGTAATTCATAGGAGGCCAGTTTATCATACAAACTGTAGCTTTGCTGATCTATAACAGCGTAAAAAAAAGCGGTTTTACCTTCATTATCCTGGTGGTTAGGTTGGGCCCCGTTAGCTAATAAAACGTTTAAAAAGTGTTTGCGGTTATTTTGTATAGCGGCTATTAAAGGCGTTTTTTTTACAATATTGGCTGCGTTAACATCAAGCCCTTCTGCAATAAGCAATTCAACATAGGCTGCGCTTTTAAGTTCATCAGGGCTGTAGGCGCCCACAACCTGCATGATGAAGTTTTCTTCGGCGTTGTTTTTATAAGACACATCGCACCCGGCATCTATTAGTGCTTTGATGATCGCCGGATCGGCACCTTTTTCAAAGGCAAAGCTTAGCAGTGTTTTGTTATTTACCTCATCACTCTTATTGGTCAGTTTGTTAAGGAAACCACTGAACCATCCCAAATCAGATTCATCATCTTTTAACTGTGTAAAAATGTAATCAAAAATAGTTCCGTCAAAACGGTCATATTCATAAATATCTAATTCTATAGACCCGTTATCGATCAGCATATCTGCATATTCAAATCGCCGGCCATTAATAATTTGTCTTATGGCATCCCCCAGTATAAATTTATCTGTAGTTTTCGGGATCACTTCGCCACCATCAAGCAGTTGTTTTACTGTTTGGAAATCTGCTCTTCTAAGCGATTGTACGATACTGTTTTCATTATCCATATATCATAGTTTTAGTGAAAAATAGCTTGTTATATAGCAATAGAATTGGTGTATTGTTTTGGGTAATTGCTTTGTACCATAAACTCATCCTTATAAAAAAGGGGTTGAAAGCCTATGCCCGGCCCATTATCAAAGGTTTGATCATCCTCATCTATTTAGCCAATACCGGCATCAGCGTTAATTATTGTTAATTATCCGTTATAAACTTTTACCTTTAGGGCTGGTTTGTTAATTTCGCAAATTATAAGTGTAAGATATCAGGCAGTGGGTTCATCTCAAATGCAGTATCTAACAGGTCATATCTAAAAAGAAGCATGGAAGAATTTGAAGCAAGCGCATCGGCAAAAAAAACAAAAACGATATACATATCTACCGTTTTTGGTATTGCCATGGTTTTATTGATGATAGGTCTGCTGGGCTTAATATTGGTGCATGCCAATAACCTGTCGCGCTACGTTAAGGAGAACATTGTGCTGAATATTTTTATGGACGATTCTGCCCACGAAACAGATGTGCTGCAATTGCAAAAACAACTGGATGCCAACCCTATGGTGAAGCAAACCCAGTATGTAAGCAAGGAACTGGCCGCGCGTAACCTGCAAAAGGATCTGGGCGAAGATTTTGTAAAATTCCTGGGGTATAATCCGCTGTCGCAATCCTTAGATATTTACCTGAAGGCAGACTATGCCAACAACGCAGGCATAGATAAATTTAAAGATGAACTGTTAAAGAATAAACTGGTAAAAGAGGTTAAATACCAACAATCGCTGGTTGACCAGATGAACGCCAACTTAACCTCCATCAGCTTAATTATACTGGCTTTTGCCGGCATCTTTATCATCCTATCGGTAGCGTTGATCAATAACACCATCAGGCTGGCTATTTATTCACAACGTTTCTTAATCAAATCTATGCAACTGGTAGGGGCTACCAAAGGGTTTATCCGTAAACCGTTTTTGCTCTACGGGATCTGGCATGGTTTATTGGGCGCTTTAATATCTATTGTGATTTTGATAGGTACCCTGTTTTTGGCCAACAAACAAATTCCCGATCTGGTGATACTGCAAAACTATACCGAATTTGGGGTGGTGTTTTTGGGCATAATAGCTTTAGGCATATTTATATCGGCCTTTAGCACGTTCCTGGCGGTTAACAAGTTTTTACGTTTAAAAATATACGATTTATACAGGTAATTTATTAGTTCATGGGTTCAATAGTTCATTTGTAACTGCTGCCAATCACTAATTAATTCAATCACTAATTCACTAATTAAAAATATGGCACTGCAACAATCAAAAACAGCTGCAAGCAAAACACAGGCACCGGTAAATACTACACCTGTTCAGTTTATATTTACTAAAGACAATTACAGGTGGCTTATTATCAGCATAGCGGTAGTTGCCTTTGGTTTTGTGCTGATGAGTGGTACTACCGATATCTATAGTACTACCAAAATCGTCATCGCACCCATCGTAGTGTTGGCAGGTTTCGGATTGGGTTTTTATGCTATCCTAAAAAAGCCGGCTGCTAAATAATGAACATCATTCACGTAATTGTCCTGGCTATTATAGAGGGCATCACCGAATTTTTGCCGGTATCATCTACCGGGCATATGATCATCGCTTCATCCGTAATGGGTATCCAAAGCAATGATTTTGTAAAGCTTTTTACAGTGGCAATTCAGCTGGGGGCTATCTTGTCGGTAGTTGTTTTATACTTCAAACGTTTTTTTCAAACGCTCGATTTTTACTTTAAACTTTTGGTGGCCTTTATCCCTGCTGCTGTTTTTGGTTTGCTGTTTAGCAAAAAAATAGACGAATTGCTGGAAAGTGCTTTAACTGTAGGTATTACCTTATTTATAGGTGGTATTATACTGCTATTTGTAGATAAATGGTTTAACAACCCCGATGTGAAGGAAGAAAAAGAAATCAGCTATTTAACCGCGTTAAAGATCGGTTTCTTCCAATGCCTATCCATGATTCCCGGTACATCACGTTCTGCCGCTACCATTGTTGGTGGTATGAGCCAAAAGCTTAGCCGTAAGGCAGCTGCCGAGTTCTCCTTCTTTTTAGCGGTACCTACTATGTTTGCAGCTACCGGTAAAAAACTGTACGACTTTTATAAAGAAGGCCACGTATTTACCGGCGAAGAAGTAAGGCTTTTAGCCATTGGCAACGTTATTGCCTTTATTGTAGCCTTGCTGGCTATCAAAACATTCATCACCTTTTTAGAGCGCCGCGGCTTTCAGCTTTTTGGCTGGTACCGTATTTTAGTAGGTGGAATAATTATTATCCTTTACCTGAGCGGCCATAATTTGCAGGTGATATAAACAGGATTTAAGGATTGATGGATTAAGAAATTGATTTTTCACTTTATAATCTCTTCCAAATCATAATCCGGACTATCCATAAATCATAAAATCGTGTCCTCTTATTCCTCCATACAAGACTTTGCCGACGGGCAACTCCTCCTCATTAATAAACCCTTAAAATGGACAAGCTTTGATGTGGTAGGTAAGCTGCGCAACTCTTTTAAGCCCTTAAAGTTAAAGGTAGGCCACGCCGGCACGCTCGATCCATTGGCAACCGGCCTGCTTATTATCTGCACCGGTAAAATGACCAAGCAGATAGATACCTTCCAGGCAGAAGAGAAGGAATATACCGGTACGATGGTGCTGGGTGCAACCACCCCAACCTACGACCTGGAAAGCGAGCCCGAGATAAAATTTGATACCAGCCATTTAACGGAAGAGCAGATCAAAGCCGCCTGTGCACAATTTACCGGCGACATACAACAATACCCTCCTGCACACTCGGCCATTAAGGTTGATGGCGAGCGCCTGTACGAAAAAGCGCGCCGCGGCGAAGAGGTAGAACTAAAACTACGCAACGTAACCATATCCGAATTTGAGATAACCCGCATTGAGTTACCCGAAGTTGATTTTAGGGTAGTATGCAGCAAGGGTACCTACATCCGCTCGTTAGTGAATGATTTTGGCAAAGCACTAAACAATGGCGCCTACATGTCGGCCCTTAGGCGTACCCGCAGTGGTAACTACCGGATAGAGGATGCGCACGAGATCATGGAGTTGGTAGATGCGATAAGGGATCTTAAAACAAGCGAACTGCCCGGTACTGCTTTGTAAATTTTACACTTCAACAAACAAAAAGCCCCTGAGTACTTTTACCTTTGTGCCTGCACGATGAAGATATATAACCACATTGACGAATTTACACCGGTTAAAAACGCGGTGGTTACCATTGGTACATTTGATGGTGTGCACATTGGGCACCGTAAAATTATATCGCGCATTAAAGAGCTTGCTGCTGCAACAGGTGGCGAAACGGTTATCCTTACCTTTTTCCCGCATCCAAGGATGATCCTGCATCCCGAGGACGAAAGCCTTAAACTCATCAACACCATTCATGAAAAAGCCGGACTATTGGAACAATTAGGGGTTGACCATTTGATCATCACCCCGTTCTCCAGGGATTTTTCTAACCAGACGGCCGAAGGCTACATCCGCGATGTACTGGTGAACAAAATTGGCACTAAAACCATTGTGATAGGTTACGACCACCGTTTTGGTAAAGATAGGAAGGGCGGCTTGCACGACTTGCTGGCCTTAGCACCGGTTTATGATTTTGAAGTGGTGGAGATACCCGAGCAGGATATAAATGATGTAGCCATCAGTTCTACCCGCATCCGTACGGCTTTGTTAGATAATGATATTTATGTAGCTAACGAATGCCTGGGTTACCCATTCTTTATTACCGGCAAGGTGGTACGCGGCGACCAGTTGGGCCGCGAATTAGGTTACCCTACCGCTAATATCCAGATAGAAGAAAGCTACAAGCTGATACCCGCCGATGGTATTTTCGCTGTAAAAGTTAAAGTTGCAGGTATAGAATATACAGGTATGGCCTATATTGGCCACCGCCCAACCGTTAACGGGATGACCCGGAATATAGAGGTTAATATTTTTGATTTCAGCGACGAGATCTACAACCAACCCATAAGGATGGAGTTTCATCATTATGTGCGAGGCGATGTAAAGTTCGAATCTTTAGACCAATTGGTAGTGCAATTGGGCAAGGATAAAGAAGATGTGCTGGCGCTGATGGTGATAGACGGGCCGCAGTTTAACACATAGTTTTCATTTCAATTTCATCAACAAACGCTAAATTTCCACAATAGATAACGATTAATTAGGGGTTAATTAACATTGTTTCCTAGCACTTATTCCTATAAATTCGTATATCTATCAACTATGGCTAAATTAAATATCGACCGGCAGGAAAGTGAGTTTTTGAATAATACCATTGCGCATTGGCAAAAACATAATCTGCTTGATGCTGCCCAGGCCGAAAAACTCCGCCATTCTTACGAGGTAAAAGGTTTCGACTGGATGCGCCTGGCTAAATACAGCATTTGGGTCGCCTTGTTTTGCGGTGCCATTGCTATTGGGTCGCTAATTGTGGATGATGCCGTTCTTAGCTGGATCAAAAACCTATACGATACCCCGGATATCATTATTAGTGTGTTATCCGGTGCTGCAGCAGCAGGCTTATTCTATTTAGGCCGTAGGCGCGAGCGCTTATTCCCCGAGAAGATCTTTAGTAACGAAGCCACCATATTTTTAGGCGTGTTTTGTACGGCCAGCTGCATAGCCTACCTGGGTAAAACCTTTGACAATGGCTCAGGCCATTATTCTATTTTGTTTTTGGTATCGGTGCTGGTATATGGCATTTTAGCTTCGCGCATGCAGTCGCGGCTGATATGGCTTTTTGCATTGGTATCATTGGGTAGCTGGTTCGGTACCGAAACAGGCTACCAAACCAACTGGGCCTTTTACTTTTTAGGGATGAATTACCCGCTACGTTTTGTAGTGTTTGGCTTGCTGCTGGTAGGTGCATGCCACCTGCTTAAAGGCAAAAAGTGGTTCGGCTACTTTTGGGAACTTACCCATGTAGCAGGTATGCTTTACCTGTTTATGTCGCTTTGGTTGCTGAGTATATTTGGTAACTACGGCAGCCTGGATGTATGGTGGCAGATCAAACAGATCAGTCTGTTTTATTGGGGCATCATCGCCGCTGTGGTGGCAGGTTTGTTCCTGCTGTATGGGTTAAAATATAAGGATGCCGTATCGAGGGAGTTTGGCATCACCTTCCTCATCATATTCCTGTATACCAAATACTTCGAATACTTTTGGGATGGCACCAACAAAACGCTGTTTTTTGCTATCCTGGCCCTATCCTTTTGGCTGGTGGGCCGCAAGGCAGAAAAGATCTGGAACATTAACACCAAAGAGCCGCAGGTTGCCGAAGATAATGCCTGATAGGTAGATATGCCTCTCCCGCTTCATGGTGCCGGGGGGCTAGTGATGCTTAAAATACACCAAATAGATCTGCTTAAAAACGTGGTAAGCTGCAAAGGCAAAAAACAGTATCGAAATACTAATATCAATAGCCTTAGTGCTTAGCTCGAATTTGCGTTGCAGGTAGCCGGCAAACTTGGCGTATAGGAACAGCGCGATAAAAGCACCCGCTGCCGAACCAATGCTAAAGATAATTAATGCCAGCCTGCCGTCCTCTATCCATTCGTGAGTGATAAGATAAGTGCCGGTAACCATCCAGAAAGGAATTTGCATGGGGTTAACAAAACCCAGTAAGATGCCATATTTAATGCTGGCGTGGTTAGAGTAGGTGGTTTTAGGTGGTTTGTTGCGGTTTAACCAGGTAATGGTACCTAAGGTGCCAAACAGCACCACCATTATCCAGTCGATGATGGTATCCAGCCTAACTTCTTCAGAGAGCCATTTGGCACCCTGCATCACTACATAGGTAAAAAAGAACTCTACGCAGCTAAAGGCAATAATAAACTGCAGCGCCTGTTTCATGCCGCGGTTTATGGTGATCTGTACCAGGGTAAGGTTAATGTTGCCGGGTGGTATGTAGCCAATAAAGTTAGCCACTATCCCTATGAAAAAGGTCAGGAATATCATTAACAACAAAGGTAATGTTTTGAAAGCACTTTAGATTGAAGTTGTAAACTTCTGCCTGATGGGCTTTTTCCGCGTAAAGTCTTGCGAGAGCGTGGTATCAGCCTCACCTAAATCCTCTCCAAGGGAGAGGACTTTAAAAGATTTAGAACCCACCGTTGGAGAGGGCAGGGTGAGGCTTAAAGAAGATTGCCACGCTATCGCTCGCCATGACGGGGGAGCCACCTATAAACTAAACATCACCTTTGCTAATAAAAACCGGCCGGGTATGGTGTAAGAACTGCTGGTAAAGGTATTAGCTGATAGATACAGTGCGCTGTAGGTTTTGGTATTGAACAGGTTTTGTGCCGTAAGCTCCACATCCAGCTTTAGCTTATTGAATTTATACTTGAGCGATGCATCGGCAAAAATATATTTCAGATCGTTGCTTTGTTGCTGGTGGGTGTAATAGTGGTCGGCAGAGGCGCTTAAGAATAAATTATTTAAAGGGTTATAGTTAACCGTTCCCTGCTGTATCAATCGCTGAAACTTACTTTTGGTTACCACCGCCGATGAACTGCTGGTTGTTTGGTCATAGTTAGCCTTGTAGCTAAAATTTACCTTATCGCTCACTTTGGTATCTGCACCCAGGTTAAAAATGGTAGATACCGTATTGTAAGGCAGTATAATATTGTTAAGTATCTGGTTAAGCCGTGTGGTTTGTACCATAACACCCGCGCTGAATGTGGTACGTAACCCAAAAGCGTATTTACTTACATAGCCGCTGCCACTCCACGAATCAATATTGTTATTAAACGGCAATACCACGCGTTGCTGCAAGTTATTGGTGATAATGCTGGATGCGATATTATTAGCATTAATGTGCGTGTACCCCGCATTCAAACTAAAAAAGAACAGGCTGATGGCCTTGCGGTAATTAAAGCCAAGGTTAGCATTTTGTGTTTTACGCTCGGTAAGATCGGCATTGTTGGCATACAGCGACCGGTAATTTTTAAGGATATAACCATTATATACATCCTGTATGTTACCCATATCGTTACGGTAATTATAGCCCAGGCTAACATAGTTTTCTACCGCAGTCTGGTATTTGACCGATACGCGCGGGTTAAAGTATAGGCGCGTCAGATCCTTATCTAAATGGTAATAACTATCCTGATAACTTATTTGCTGCAGGTTAAACGGCAGGCCGATGCTCATCTTCAGCTTATCGCCCGGGATGTCGTAACCGGCTTCGGCATATAGCTTGCGGCGCTGCCAGTTAAGGTTGTTAACCGCGCTGTCTGATAACAGGTTCACCGCGTTATTTGCCTGCGTTAAATTGAGGTTAGAGCGCAGCGTTTGCGATTGCAACGTAAACCCGGCTTTATAACTTTGGGTAATGAGGTTGCCTGGCACTTTATAGCCTACATAATTATTGGTAAACCAGGTTGGGATATCTACCGTTTGGGTAAGTTGTTTATAGGCTACGCCATTGTTAAAGATATCGGGGTTCAAATTGGGGTCTATCACCCGGCTTTCAGGTTCGGTACTGCGGTTCAGGTAGCTGTAAAACTCAAATATCTTGTTGCTTTTGTTGGTGTTCATCAGGCTAAACTCGTTGGATAGGTCCATCAAATTATCCTTAAAAACCTGGTTTACGGGGATGCCGTTGGTATTTAAGGCAGAGTAGCCCGTGTTGCGGCTATAATCTGCCATAAAGGTGTTATTAAGATAGTATTTATCCTTATTGGCATTGGCCGTAAACTGCGTGTGCAAAATATCGGGCCGTTGCCTGTTCTTTTGTACCTCCGCGTAGCGCACGGTATCGTTTGGTAAATAATATTCGCTTAAGCGGGTGTAATTTTGTTTTTGCTCGTCATGCAGGTATGATACATCGGCCTTTAACTGCAGTCCGTTTTTTAAGTTGACCAGGTTATTGAAATTACCCACGGCCGATTTATTAAACAGGTAGCGGTTGCGTGGCAGGTCGGGGTCGCCGGCGGTACCCAGCGATAGTACCGTCCCCGGCTTATCGTTATCCATGCGCGAGAGGTAGCCCGACAGGTTATGCGATACCATATCTGCAGCCACATCATTACCGATATTGTTGGCTTTAAAGTAATTAATGGCCTTGTATTTATCCTTAAACATCATGGCGTTCAGGTCGGCATAGTATTTATCGGGCAGGCCCGCGCCTATGGTTTCCTGGCCTACCAATTGCAGCTTGGCATCTTTTTTAATGGTTAGGTTAAGGGCTACGTCTTCGCTTACTACTTTATCTTTAAGCATTTTTATCGGCTGGTGGTTTTCCATCACCTGTACCTTATCTACCACTCCGTTGGGTATAGTGCTGGTGGCAATATTATACTTATCATCTAATAAGTTATCGCCGCCTATGTACAGGTTAGATATAGCCTTGCCGTTGTAACTTATCTTACCATCTTTAGCTACATCAATGCCCGGTAGCTTTTTGATCACGTCGCCTATTACCCTATCCTGCGGGCTGCTAAAGTCCGACACCTTATAATCGGTGGTATCGCCATGCACGCGTAACCTTGGTCGGTTATCTTTAATGGTAACGGCCTGTAACTGGTTAACGGCATGCAGCATTTTAAAGTTATAGCTGGTAGCATTGCTTACCTGTTGCGCCTGTTTTTTAAAACCGATGCAGCTCACCTCTACCTGCAAGGCATTTTTATCGGCACCAGCGGGTATTTGCAGTGTGTAATTCCCTTTATCATCGCTATTGGTGTAAGCAATAACAAGGTTGGCGCTGCTTTTAAGATTGATGCTTGCATAAGAGATGGCTTTGCCTAAACTATCTGTTATGTTACCTTTTATAACCTGAGCGTAGCCCACAGCACAGCACAGCATCAAAAAAATTAATGCTGCACTGGGTTTATATAACCGCCTCATTTTTTCTCGGGAAGCTCTAAGGGGTTATTAATAACAGGCCCGCTAGTAACGTTGAATTTACCGTTGTTAATAGAGCCAGGCTTAAAGTTTGATGCGCTGCCCGCCATGGCCGATTGAATAAAGGCTGCCGGGTCTTTCTTCATAGCTTCTTTAAGGTTGTTAAACTCCTTATTGTTGGTTTTAATACCGTTGGCTGGCAGGGCAATAATGCTGGGGTTGTAGGCATCATCGGCCACGCCAACTATTTTAACTACGCTACCACCGCTTTGTATGGTGCCGGGTTCTGCTGCGCCGGGGGCGGTTTTCTCTATTTTACTTTCATCATCCAGGCCGTCAAATTTAAACTCCACCTGTTTCTTGGTATCGTAAGCTTCTACAATTAAACCCGGCAGGCCGTTTAGTTTCCAGGGGCCGCTGCGAAAGGGCAGGTCGGGGCAAAACCATGCGGTATAATCCCGGCCGGCAAAGTGGGTGGTAGCTTTCTGGCATTTTAAGCCCGAAAAACTGGCCGTATCGTTACTTATTTGCCACTTGATGGGCGGGATAGGTTCTTCTATCAGGTAGTTGTTCACCAGCTTTTCTTTCCGTATCATTTTATTAGTAGCCGGATACATAAAATACTCGGTGGTGCTGGCACGGCCACCCTTTATCGAGATCTTGATAGGGCCACCGGGGGTTGCGGCAGCCATTTGCTCGGCTACCTGCTTTTTCATCATGGCATCCTGCATTTTAAGGTCGAAGCTTTTATATACGCTGCTTTTAGTACCCAAAAGCAGTACCATGTTCTCGGTGTAAGGTTCGTTAATTTTAGTGGTATCCCGCAGGTGCGAAAACTTGTAATGTACAATAGCTTTGGTGCTATCGGCCTTTTGTGCCCTGGCTATTGAAGTAATGGTGCAAATACCTAAAAGTAAAGCGGTTAACTTTTTCATAAACTGTGATATTTTTATAAAACTAAGGTTGATTAATTATGATATCACAAACATAACTAATAAATTAGTCATGTTACGAAATATTCGTAGATATTTAACATTTCTTAACAATAGGGGGTAGGGCTACACCTCTAATCGGTCTTTAATTACCAGTGTATCAGCCACCATATCGTGAAGGCACTGTTGTTTCTTGTTAAAAAAACACATCAGGTAACCTGCAAATAGGGTAGCTACGCTAAGTGCTTTGGCTATGTTACGGTTAAATGCCCTTGATTGGGTAATGCGTTCGCCGTAAATATCGCATACGCGGATCTTTAAGAGTTGCTTGCCGTGCGTGCCTTGTTTGGGGCCGCTTTCCATCTTAACGTTGTAAATAAGTTTGGCAATAGGGCTTAGGCCTACAATGCCTGCGGTTACGCCTATGCGTATAATTTTATAATCATCGCCGGGGATAACAACCAGCAGTACAAGCATCACCACAAAAGCAGCCAAAACAAATATGCCGAAAACGATCAACCAGTCTATAATAGATGCCAGCGCGCGCTGGTCAAAACTGCCAAAGTATTGCAGGGGGAGTGGCTGCCGGCTAAAGCCAAAAAGCTGCCTAAGGGCAGCTATCTCATGGGCTTCTTTGTAGTCGTCCATAGCGGCGGTTTTTACAAAATCGCCGGGTTTAATATTGCGTTCCCTTAGCTGTACTATGCTGAAGGGGCCATCGGGCTTGCCATTAATAACCAATATGTATTGGTCATCGCCGATAGGGGTAGAAAAATTATTGCCGGATGGTTGCATACTGTCAAATTTAAACATTAGGCGCCAGCCATCCGGCATAATAACATTAATATTTGATCACTTTAACATCAGATAAACCACCTTTTACGTGGATGATGATCTTGTTTTTGGCAGCGGCATAGCCCTGGCTTTCAAAACTGTTATCGTCTTTTTTATCAAAACCGTTAAACTCGTTTGATGACAGGCCGGTTGCAGTAGTGATACGGCATGCTGCATTTGCAGGCACTTTTATCTCTACTTCGGATACACCGGTAGATACGTTAACATTGGTTTCTGCCAATGGCTGGCCCAGTTTTACATGGAAAGAAGCTGCACCGCCGTTTATATCTATGTTTTTCACTTTAAATGGCGATAGGTCAAAATCCAGTTCGGTAGCGCCAGCTTTTACATTGATATCCCACTCGGGCCTGGTATTCAACTTTATGGTAGCCGAGTTGCCGTTATCGCTATCCCAATCAATATGGCCTTTTTTATCTTTCATACGCAGCTCTACAACAGGTACGTTACCTTCCATTCTGTGGGTGTATATGTAGCGGTTATAGCGCTCTTTGGTAGTGGCTTCAAACAGCTGGCTGGTAGTATCTTTAAGGGTATATAAAGTACCGCCGCCGCTTACAAAAAGCTTGGCAGATGTTGCAGTTGCTACAAATGGCTCGGTATAGGTGCTGCTGCCTTCTACCTTAACAATACCAGTGCTGTCGCTGTCATTATCGTCATCATCGTCGCTGTCGTCGTTCATGTCGTTATGCCATCCCTGGTCGTTAAAGCTCCAGCGGTTGTTGAACGGAGAAAACCAGCGGTTTTCGAAATGGCCAAATACCAGCAAGCCAAAACCTAATATTACAACACCTATTTTAAGTGCAGTTGCCCATGGTGCTTTGTTATTGGCAAACACCAGGTTTACACCTGCCATGATCAGGAATATTGGCCACAGGTGCCATATGTTGCCCCAATGAAAATTAATTACATGGTAGTTATCTAACAGGAACACGGTTCCTAATAGAACCAGGATAAGGCCCGGTACAATTTTATCGCTTTTCATGATTATAGGTTTGGAGTGTTATCGTTTGGTTGTTCTTCGCTTGTTTCGCTTTTTGGCTGTTCGGTAAAGCCGGCCTCTTTTTTATCGGCATGCCAGCCTTCTTTTTCCCAGGGTTGTTTTTTAGCGCCAAATATTAAAGTGGCACCAACGGCAACCAATACTATTGGCCATAACCGCTCAAAATCAAAATCGGGGATGATATCTATCTGGTCAAGCAAAAAAATGGTTCCTAAGGATATCAATACGATGCCGAATATTACACCGGCGTTTGAGTTTTTCTTAACCGGCTGCATGGGGGCAAACGGCTGGCCCGGGAATGGGGGCTGAGGTACGGTATAATCTACCTTAACATCACCAAATGGCTGGTTATAGTTGGGGTTATAACCCGGCGTTACACCCGGTTTAAAATTTGGGTTGGTATAGTTGAAGGGGCGTTTTGGTAATACTATCCATAATATAATATAAGGTAATACACCTACGCCTTTTAAACATACGGCCAATACAAATAGTACCCGTACAATTGATATGTCTATATTAAAATACTCGGCTAAGCCTGCGCAAACACCACCTACTGTTTTGTGCTGTTCGTCCCTGTAAAGTTTCTTTTCCATTATCTTATAGTTTAAGTGTTAGCACCCTCTACTCTTTTATTTTAAGCTCCTCTCCCCCGGAGAGGGGTTTGGGGAGAGGCTTATATTTGGCCCGGCGCAGGTTTTATCATCACTTCATCAACATTTGCACCGGCGCTCATACTTAATATATTTACTATTGCCGATGCTACATCTTCGGGGAGCACCATGGTGTTTTTGTCAACCTCCACGCCTTTCCACGAATCTGTTAATGTTGACCCCGGGATCACTGCTGTTACCTTAACACCATGTCCCTGCGTTTCGAGCCTCATTACCTTATTAAGACCTAAAAGTGCGTATTTAGTTACACTATACATACCGGCCTCTGCTATGGGGTTTATAGCCGCTACAGAGCATATATTGAATATGTGCCCTTTACCGACAGAAACCATGGTTTTACCGAAGAAACGGTATAGTTCATAGGCCGGCATCAGGTTAGTATCTATCTGTTTTTGGAAAGAATCTTCGCTATCGTTAAGTATAGCCGCGTGCTTATACATACCCACATTATTTACCAAAATGTCGACGAAACCCAGCTTTTTCTCGGTGAATTCGGCAAATTTTTTCAGTTCGTCGCGGTTACTGCAATCTGTAACCATGGTAAATACCGTAATTTGAGGATTAACGTCCAGCAGTTCCTTTTTAAAATTTGATAAATCTTCTTCATTTCGAGAACAAATAGATAGGTTTATTCCTTGTTTAGCAAAAGCTATAGAAACGGCGCGGCCAATGCCTTTGGTTGCTGCGGTAATAAGGGCGTTTTTCATACTTAAATATCAATTTAAATTGATTGAATTTGAAGCGGCAATATAGCTTAATATTAAAAAATGTATTTTTAACAGAATTTTTCACTATCACAAATGTTTCAAAGCTTAGGAAAATATATACTCTTACTGCGTTTAAGTTTTAAAAAGCCCGAAAAGTTTAGTGTTTACTGGGCCGAGGTAATGCGCGAAATGGTATCGGTGGGCATTGGCTCATTAGGTATCATCAGTATCATTTCCGTATTTATAGGCGCAGCCACCACCATTCAGGTAGCTTTCCAGTTATCAAGCCCACTGGTACCACGCAGTATTGCCGGCAGCATCTCGCGCGATTCTAACATCCTGGAGTTTAGCCCTACTATATCATCGCTGGTATTGGCTGGCCGTGTAGGCTCTAACTTTGCATCAAATATTGGTACCATGCGCGTAACAGAGCAAATTGATGCCTTAGAGATCATGGGGGTTAACGCACCGGGTTATTTAATATCACCCAAAATACTGGCATCTATTACCATGGTACCACTATTGGTTATCATATCTATTTGCCTGGGTATTACCGGTGGCTATATAGCTTGTTTAGTTACAGGCAGCATTACCCCGGCAGATTACATTATGGGTGTTAATGATGGTTTTGACGGCCTTACCATACGGGTAGCCTTAGTTAAAGCATTTGTTTTTGGCTTCCTTATCGCATCTATATGCTCTTACCAGGGGTTTTATACAACAGGCGGCGCACTGGAAGTGGGCCAATCTGCAACACGTGGTGTGGTGTTTAGTTGTGTATGGATCTTATTTGCTGACCTTATGATCACCAGTTTAATGTTATGATCGAGATTAAAGATATTTATAAAACTTTTGGTGATAACGATGTACTTAAAGGCATCTCGGCAACCTTCCAAACCGGTAAAAATAACCTCATCATAGGCGGCTCGGGCTCCGGTAAAACTACTTTGCTAAAATGTATTGTGGGCTTGCACGAACCTACCAAAGGCCAGGTGTTTTTTGAAGGCGAGAATTTTACCGAAATGGATTTTGAGCAACGCGTGCCCATTCGTACGCAAATAGGTATGCTGTTCCAAAACTCGGCCTTGTTTGATAGTATGACGGTAGAAGAAAATATTATGTTTCCACTTAACCTGTTTACCAATCAATCGAAAGCAGAAAAGCAAGACCGCGCTAATTTTTGCCTGGAGCGTGTAAATCTAAAGGATAAGAACAAACTTTACCCGGCAGAATTATCCGGCGGTATGAAAAAGCGTGTGGGTATTGCCCGGGCCATATCTATGGAACCTAAGTTTTTATTTGTGGATGAGCCCAACTCCGGCCTCGACCCTAAAACTTCTATCCTGATAGATGACCTGATCAACGACTTGACTACCGAATACCAGATGACAACCGTTATTGTAACCCACGATATGAACTCGGTAATGGGTATAGGCGATCATATTATCTTTTTGCACCAGGGCCAGAAATGGTGGGAAGGCTCTAATAAAGATATTGCCCATACCGATAACCAGGAATTGAACGACTTTGTATTTGCCAGTAAATTTATGCAGGCGGCAAAGGATAAGTTGTAGTTTAAGTCAGAAAAGTCTGATGACCGAAAGTCCGAAAGAAGATTATCTTTGCAGTGATTAACAACTTCCGGACTTTCCGACTTTACGGACTTGCGGACTAATGATAAAGAATGATCCAACTACTTACCCCAACCCACTGGAAAGATTATGAGCTGATTGATTGCGGCGACTTTGAAAAACTGGAGCGGTTTGGCAATATTGTACTGATACGCCCCGAGCCGCAGGCTGTGTGGAGCAAAGCCCTTAGCCCTGCCGATTGGCAACGCCTGCACCATATTAAATTTAAAGGCCGCAGCGCTACCGCAGGCGACTGGGTGAAAAAAGACCAGAAAACACCCGACCGCTGGCACATCGAATACAAAAATGATGATGTAGCGATAAAGTTTCGCCTGGGTTTAACCTCGTTTAAGCACCTGGGTATTTTCCCCGAGCAGGCCGTTAACTGGGATTATATATCCAGCAATATCAAAAAATTTAAAACACCAACGCCAAAGGTGCTTAACCTGTTTGCCTACACCGGCGGTGCATCGTTAATTGCCCGCGCGGCAGGTGCCGATACTACCCATGTAGATTCGATAAAACAAGTGGTTACCTGGGCTAACGAGAACCAGGAACTATCTGGTTTAAAAGATATCCGCTGGATGGTAGAGGATGCCCTTAAATTTGTAAAGCGCGAAGTGAAACGCGGCAAAACCTATAACGGCATCATCCTTGACCCGCCTGCTTATGGTAATGGCCCCAACGGCGAAAAGTGGAAGCTGGAAGATAACATCAACGAGATGATGAGCGATGTGATACAATTGCTTGACCCGGAAGAGCACTTCCTGATCCTGAACACCTATTCGCTTGGTTTTTCATCTGTTATTATCGAAAACCTGATCAAGAACGCTTACCCTAAAGTAGAGAATTTAGAGATAGGGGAACTATACCTGCAGGCTACAGCAGGCTCTAAACTACCGCTGGGCGTGTTTGGCAAGTTTTATAAAAATAAAAGCTGATACACTCATAAGTTTTAACTTTCAAGTACTATATTTAACCCATACACACTCAAATACTCTTTCCATTCTATGAAATTTAAAAGCGCATTATTTACTGCATTGGCTGTTATATGCTTTATGGCATTCTCGGCTTGCAACAGTAACAGCGGCAGCAAAACCGCCGACAAAAAAGCAGGCGACACTACAGCAAAAGCTAAAGGCGAAGAAGCCGATACCGTTAGCGTAGTAAAATCTACCTACCCGCCAACAGATAAGGTGCTTTATGATTCGTTAATGAAACGCGCTGCCAACGGCGATACCAGCGGCAGATGGCCGGTAAAAAACACACCTTACCCATTGGGTGGTGCCGTATTGCCTTACAAAAGGATAGTTGCTTTTTACGGTAACCTATACTCAAAAAAAATGGGCATCCTGGGCGAACTTCCGCCGAACGAGATGCTGGCCAAACTTAAAGGTGAAGTGAAGAACTGGGAGCGTGCAGACCCTAAAACGCCTGTACAACCAGCCTTGCACTATATCGCAGTAGTTGCACAGGGCGATGGTGGTAAAGATGGTAAATACCGTTACCGTATGCCTTTTAAACAGATAGACAGCATATTGGTATTAGCCAAAAAGGCACATGCACTGGTATTTTTAGATGTGCAGGTTGCTTTAAGTAACATACAGGCCGAGCTACCTTTGTTTGAAAAATACTTATTAATGCCACAGGTACATTTTGGTATGGACCCTGAGTTTTCTATGAAAGATGGTAGCAAGCCGGGTAAAAGAATTGGTACTTATGATGCAGCCGATATTAACTATGTAAGCGGCTATTTAGCTAATCTGGTTAAAAAGAATGGCCTGCCTCCAAAGATCCTGATCGTACACCGTTTCACCAAGAAAATGGTAACCAACTATAAAAACATTAAGTTACGCCCGGAAGTACAGGTGGTAATGGATATGGACGGCTGGGGCGAACCAGACCTGAAGATGGGTACTTACCGCTACTTTATAAACCAGGAGCCGGTACAGTTTACAGGTTTTAAATTGTTCTACAAAAACGATATCAAAAAAGCGCCACACCACATGATGACACCGCAGGAAGTATTAAAATACAAACCTGCACCTATGTATATCCAATATCAATAATATTGGTTAATGGCGAATAGAGAGCGGTGAGTGGTTGTAAACTACTCACCGCTTTTTTTGTTATGATACACTACCTGGTATATATCATTTGCAATTTTAACACGATGTCTAACCATTCTCCAATCTCTACTCACCATTCTCTAACCAAATGGGGCATCATAGGCTGTGGGCGCATTGCACACCGTTTTATGCAGGGTTTAAATGCCTTGCCCGGCAACGTGCTTGCGGCTGCTTATTCGCGCAGGGTAGAAACAGTGGATGCCTTTGTTGCTGAGTATGGCGGCGTGGCTTGTAGTAGCGCTGAAGAGCTTTTGGCGGGCGATATAGATGCAGTTTATATCGCCACCCTGCCAGATACCCACGCGTACTACAGCATTCTGGCGTTAAACGCAGGTAAACATGTTTTATGCGAAAAGCCTGCCACGTTAAATTTGCCTCAGTTAGAACAGGTTTTGGCTGTAGCCAAAACAAGCGGCCTGCTGTTTATGGAGGGTATGAAACCACCCTTTTATCCGCTTTATCAAAAACTGAAAGAGTATTTAAAGGCCGACCCGATTGGGCCGGTTAGTTATGTACGGGCCGGGTCATCCGTGGCAGATATCAGTCGCGACCATCCTAACTTTAGCCATGCGCTGGCAGGCGGCGCGCTGATGCAGATAGGTATTTACGAAGCATTTTTAGCGATAGACTGGCTGGGCGAAACCCTGGAAGTACAAGCTATGGGCCGCTTTAGCGGGATGGAGATAGATATGTTCAGCATTTTCCAAACCCGGCACCGGCATGGTTATGCGCAATTGTATGGAGGGTTTGATCTGCATGGCAAAGGCGATGCGCTCATTTGCGGTGCCATCGGCCACGTTACTATCCACAAAAATTGGTGGAACCCTGCCAAAGCTACTATCAGCTACCTGGACGGCCGTGTGGTAGAAATTGATGAACCTTTTACCGCAGGTGGTTTAAATTACGAGATAGCCCATTTTGTTGAACTAATACAAGCGGGTAAAACCGAAAGCCCCATTATTACCCACGATATGTCTCGCCGGATGATTAAAATGATTGATGATGCGCGGGCGCAGGTAGGGCTGAAGTTTTTGGGGGAGTAGATTAACCTAACAGTATGAGTAAAATGGCTTTGTAAATATAAAAAGCCGTCATTGCGAGGTACGAAGCAATCTCTTTAAGCTAATCGCGTGCTATTCATTTAGCAAATCATCACAAAGATCTTTCCAAGCCGGATTTAACGAATTAATCAAGTCGATTTTAGCTTGCCTTTTGCCCCCCTTAATTAGTTTTTTAGCGGCAATTGCCTCTTCTATATGGAAGTAGAAATAATAATAATAAACTAATTTATCGCAATTGTATTTCGAAGTGAAGCTTTTAGGATACGTTTTGTTTTTATGATCCCAAACCCGACCGATTATGTCGGATGTAACGCCCGTATAAAAAACTGCGTGCTGTTTGTTGGTCATAATGTATACGCAACCCCCTCTTTGCATAGCTATTGCTTATCGTTTAATTATCCTAAAGAGATTGCTTCGTACCTCGCAATGACGGGGTAAAAGGTACAGAATTAGGTATATATTCAGTAATAAGGCCTTCAAAGAGCTAGCGGGGTTTAATGAATCCCCATAAACAACCTGCTCCAACGGATCTTGCTGAAGAATGAGGCATTATCATCCAAACTCATCCAAACAAACAGGGCTTTACCTACAATGTGGTCTTCGGGTACAAAACCCCAGTAACGCGAATCTAACGAGTCGTGGCGGTTATCGCCCATCATCCAGTAATAATTCATTTTAAAGGTATAGGTGGTAGTTTCTTTATCATTAATAAATATCTTACCATTCTCTATTTTAAGTTTATTGCCTTCGTACACTTCAATAGCGCGGCCATAAACCGGCAGGGTTAAGCTATCCAAAGTAACTGTCCATCCTTTTTTAGGGATGATGATAGGGCCGTAATTATCTACGTTCCAGTCAAAGCTCTTGTTTTTAGGATCCAGCTTATATTTTGGCGAACTGGCCGGAAACACCGGGTTAGACGGGTCTGCCAAACCAGCAGGCATGTAGTTTGGCGTGATAGCCTTAACATTGGAATAAGTTTTTAGCTTGGCGGCAGCATCTTTAGTCATGGTTGGCGATGGTACATTATCATAATTAGATACATGAAGCTCTGCCAAAATATCGGGGTTTACATCCATACCATTAGTGGTAACGGTATAATCTGTCTGCTCGCCTGGTGGGTTTGGTGCTGCTTTTCCATTTACATACACCTGCGCATTCACCAGGCTCAGCGTATCGCCTGGCGTGCCCTGGCAGCGTTTAATATAATTTTCACGTTTATCAACCGGCCTAAAGTACGGCGAATCGGCCTCCATGGGGTAGTTAAATACTACTACATCACCTTTTTTAACTTCGCTTAAGCCGGGTAAACGGTAGTAAGGTAGTTTAATGCCATCCCAGTAAGCTTTGGTGCCCAATATAGGCATGGTATGGTGTGCAAACGGGAATGCTATAGGCGTCATGGGGGTGCGGGCACCATAGTTAACCTTGCTCACAAACAAAAAATCGCCTACTAAAAGCGAGCGTTCCATAGATGGGGTGGGTATGGTATATGCCTCGATGAATAGCACGCGGATTAGGGTAGCTGCTATAACCGCAAATATGATGGCATCAAACCATTCGCGGCCTGCGCTTTTCTTTTTCTTGGTACCATCGGCAGATTTATCTTTATTCCAGAATTTCCAGTTCATTTATGTAAATATTGGGTAGTAAATTATTACTATTTATTAAAATCAAACATCTCTTCAACAGAATAAAAACCTTTTTTATCCTTTATCCATTCGGCAGCCAGCACGGCGCCCAATGCAAAACCGTTGCGGTTGTGGGCGGTGTGTTTAAACTCAATGGTATCTACTTCAGAATCGTAAATAACGGTGTGTGTGCCGGGTACGTTCTCTATCCTTAACGATTCTATCAGCACCTCGTTATTCGCTATAGTTTCGTCATCCGGCTGGTCATCGCTCACCATTACATTTTTCCATTCGTTTTTGCCGTCCAGGTTCTCAATAATGCCTTCGGCAATGGTAATGGCTGTGCCGCTTGGCGCATCCAGCTTTTGCAGGTGGTGTATCTCTTCTACCTGTACCTGGTAATAGGGGTATTTGTTAAGCACCTTAGCCAGCATTTTATTAATATGGAAGAAGATATTTACCCCAACACTAAAGTTGGTGCCGTATATTAACGATGCCTGGTTGTATTCGCACTGCTCTTTTATCTGCGGCATTTCTCTATGCCAGCCGGTGGTGCCCACCACAATGGGTACGCCTGCCTTAAAGCAAAGTTCGATATTAAGTAATACGGTTGATGGGGTACTAAATTCTATAGCTACGTCCGCCTGTTGCAGGTTTTCGGCAGTTAATTCATGTGCGTTATTGCGGTCTATCTTCAGTACAATTTCGTGCTTACGGTCAAGGGCGATCTGCTCGATCATTTTGCCCATTTTTCCGTAACCTAACAGTGCAATCTTCATCGGTAATTTTAATTAGAGCTAAAGCTTTGGTTATTTAAAGCGTAAAGGTAAATTTTAAACCCGGAATAAATGTACTGTTAAAATTTGAAGCATAAACAGGCTGATTCATGAAAGTTGGGGTTACTTTAAAAGACAGGTTATTATCCACCGTAAACGAGTTGATGAACTTGGCATCAATGTAAGCTTCAACCGTTTGCACGCCCCAAACTACCAGCACACTTAAAATGCTTATCTGGAAGTTACGCTGGTACCCGTCTGATGCATTGGCCAGATCGGTATAAGAAGCGCCATAATTGACTACATAAAGGTTATACTCACGCTGGTACTTAATGTAGGTATCATACAATGGCTGGCCCTTTGTTGGTACACCGCCTGTATTGGTAATACGGGCAAGGTTTAAGAAGATCTTATATTGCTTTTGGTTATCAATAATAGCCTTAGCTAAAAAGCCCAGGCCAATGTAAATGGCGGGTACCTTTAAATACCATATACCACGGTTATAATATTGGCCCCATCCGGGGATGATCAGCGAGCGTTTTACTGCCAAACTTGGGCTGTGCGTACTATCCGGGTGGTAAACTTTATCTTTTTTTATTTTGGGGGCGAAGGATGATTTCCTAACCGTATCTACCTTTTTAATAACCGTGTCTGCATTGGCCTTTTTCAGCGTATCTGGCTGTTGGGCCACCGCTAAAAAGGCAAAACATAAAAGGAATACAGTAGTAAAAAAGTGTTTATGCATGTGTTACCAATCCAGCATTTCCAGTATACGGCCCAGATCGTCTTCGGATAAGAACGGAATTTCTATACTTCCATTGCCCTGTGCGTTAACTTTTAACTTAACCTTTGTGCTAAACTTTGATGCCAGGTCGTCCTGCACTTTTTGCAGCTGGTAAGTAAGTATTTCCGGCTGTTTGCCTTCCTTTTTATTCGGGGCTTTTTGTATCTCCCGCACCATCTCCTCTACTTTACGTACAGATAGCTCGTTTTTGATGATCTGCTGAAAAATGTAAAGCTGCACGGCAGGATCATCTACGGCCAATAAAGCCTTGGCATGGCCCATGCTGATACCACCATCGCGCAGGGATGCCTGTATGGTTGGCGGCAATTTAAGTAACCTCAAATAGTTAGTAACGGTAGAGCGGTTTTTGCTAACGCGGTCGCCCAGTTCTTCTTGTTTCAGGCTGCACTCATCTATCATCCGCTGAAAGCTTAGGGCTACCTCAATAGCATTCAGGTTTTCGCGCTGTATGTTCTCAATAAGGGCCATCTCCAGCATTTGCTGGTCATTAGCGGTGCGTACGTAGGCGGGTATTTGCGTAAGGCCGGCCATTTTAGAGGCGCGCAACCTGCGCTCGCCGGATATCAACTGGTAAGCGTTGTTACTTACCTTGCGTACGGTGATAGGCTGTATCAACCCCTGTAATTTAATAGAGGCCGATAGATCTGCCAGGGCCTGCTCATCAAACTCGGTACGGGGCTGAAAAGGGTTAACCTCTATCTCGCTTATTTTTATCTCGTTTACAGATCCCAGGCTATCCAGTTCTGATACCGGGTTAGCGGGGTTGCCGTAGGTTTTTTTATTATTAATATTTACGTTCGGGGAATCGTTAAGCAGGGCGCTTAACCCTTTTCCAAGAGCGTTTCTTTTTTCTGTACTCATTCTTTTGTTAAGCTGTTACGGTTTTGGCCAGTTCCTCGTTACTTACTAAACCATTTTTACGGATGATCTCGCGGGCAAGGTTAAGATAGTTTACTGCGCCTTTACAGGTTGCATCGTGCATAATTACCGATACGCCAAAGCTTGGCGCCTCGCTTAAACGGGTGTTACGCTGTATAATGGTATCAAAAACCATATCCTCAAAATGCGTACGCACCTCATCAACCACCTGGTTAGATAAACGTAAGCGTACATCATACATGGTCAACAAAATACCCTCTATCTGCAGCTGCGTATTCAGGCGCGATTGTACAATTTTAATGGTGTTAAGCAATTTGCCCAAACCTTCTAATGCAAAATACTCGCACTGTACCGGTATAATTACCGAATCTGCAGCAGAAAGGGCGTTGATGGTAATTAAACCTAATGATGGCGAGCAATCAATAATAATAAAATCATATTCATCACGTACGCTGTCCAGTACCGCTTTCATTTTATACTCGCGGTTGGTTAGGTTTATCATTTCTATCTCGGCACCAACCAGGTCAATATGTGCAGGCAACAGATCAAGGTTGGGGGTTTCGGTTTTTTGTATAGCATCATGCGGGTCAATATCGTTGATGATACACTCATATATGCTGTTTTTGATATTGCGGGGGTCAAAACCAATGCCCGATGTTGAGTTGGCTTGCGGGTCGGCATCAACAAGTAATGTCTTGTATTCTAATACGGCTAAACTTGCGGCAAGGTTTATGGACGACGTAGTTTTACCAACGCCACCTTTTTGATTAGCTAAAGCAATAATTTTACCCATTCTGTATATCTAAAAAAATTATGTATGCGGTTTATTAGAAACGAAAAACAGGTTTATAAATTCTATGTTTGTACTGTTTTTTATCCGCCGCTAAAGATACGGATTTAAACAATTGAGAAATTAACAGTTTTGCCAACTTACAAACATTTGTGAGCTGGTGAATAGTGAGTAGAGCGTGGTGGATGGTTGCTTGTAACGGCACTGTAAATCATATATTTAACTACTCGCCATTCACTACTCACCACTCACTTACACATCATGGTCACCATCATAGCATCAACAAACCGCCCCGGAAGCTCAACCCTGCAGCTTGCTAAATACTACCAAAAGCAACTGGCCGCAAAGGGGCAGGATAGTAATTTGCTATCGCTTGCCCAACTGCCACCCAACCTGATAGAAACCGACCTGTATGGCAAACGCAGTAATGAGTTTACCATTATACAAGACGTTGTTACCGCTACAGATAAATTCCTGTTCATCATCCCGGAGTATAACGGGAGTTACCCGGGTGTGCTTAAGGTTTTTGTGGATGCCTGCGGTTTCCCCGAGAGTTTCTATGATAAAAAAGCAGCGCTGGTTGGCCTGTCATCGGGAAAGTATGGCAACATACGGGGCATAGATCATTTTACAGGGGTTTGCCATTACCTTAACTTGCATGTAATGCCCTTAAAGCTGCATATAGCCAGCATCCGTAAAGAAATGGATGCAGAGGGCAACCTGACCCAGGAGGATACCCTGCGCTATACCAACGAGCAGATAGACAAGTTTATTAAGTTTTAATTACCGCAATAACATTACCCAGCCAGATAGGGTTGGCATCTCGCCTTTAAAATCGATAGTGTAGTAATAAGTGCCTGTGGGCAATGGGCTGCCGTTTAATTTGCCATCCCAGGGTTTGCCGTACCCACGGCTTTGAAAAACCTGCTTACCGCCACGGTTAAATATACTGATGAGGCTTTGCGGATAGGTTTCTAAAGCTTCAATATTCCAGATGTCGTTCCTTCCATCGCTATTAGGTGTAAAGGTGGTTGGGATAACTATTTTATTATACACCCTTATAAATACCTGTTTTTGATCGATCCCGCAATTATTGGCAGATGTTACGGTAAGAGTGTAGGTAATATCAAAGGGCGGGGTAGCCACAGGTGTGAGCGAGTTGGGGTTGTCCAGGTAGTCGGCAGGAGTCCATTTATACGAGGTGATGTCACCTATGGCGCTGCCATCCAGCGTAACAGATTGCCCCTCAAATATTTTTTTGTCGCTACCGGCATTAGCTACCGGCACAGGTAAAACATCTACCTGTACACTATTGGTGCTAACACAGTTATTGGCATTAGTTACTGTAACCGTATATAATGTGGAAACCGACGGGGAGGCAACCGGGTTGGCCGAATTAACATCAGACAAGCCAATAGCAGGCGACCAGCTGTACGTTACTGCATCTGCTGCAAAGGCACTAAGTGTAGTATTGCTGCCGGTACAAATTTGCTGCGGTGGGCTTATTGTAACTATTGGTTTAGGGTTAACGGTTACCGTTACATCGGCAGGGGTAGAACAGCCCGCGGCTGATGTAATTACTAAATGATAAACACCCGCGTTGGCGGCACTTGCATGGGGTATAACAATTGGGTTTTGCGTAGTTGGCGGCAAATTGGGCCCGCTCCAGGTGTAGGTTGCCCCGCTTATGGCACCCAGCCTCAACTCTTCACCCTCGCAAACCTGTAGGGTGGTAGAGGCAGGCGGCGGCGGATACCCGGATACATTAATGGTCACTGGGTTAGAGTACACCCGGCAATTAGCCGAGTTGATGTTATCGCCCTCGGCTACGCCCAACCTGTACTGGTAAATGCCTAACTGCGCGCTTGGGAAATTCCTTTGCAGTAAAGCCGGGTTAACTTCGCCGGCAATATTTTCCCAGCCGTTACCCTGGTTAAGGTTTTGCTGCCATTGATATCTGGGCGCATTATAACCCGTAGCAGCCTGGGCTGTAATGGTAAAGGAGGCGGGCTGCCCTTCGCATACATCTTGCCGGGTAACGTTTACATCACCGGCAAAACCTGCTTTGATGATGGGCCCACATGCCCTAAAGGTAATGTCATCCAGCAAAAAATCGTTGCCATTACCGCCCTGGGCGTTGTTTACCATTCTGATAACTACTGATGTTTCGCCCTGGCTATCAAAGTATAAGCCGTATTTAACCCACCCGCTCGGGTCAGCGGTTTCAGGAATATCAAAGGTTTGCCTTTTTAGCTCCGTGCCATCCTTTTTTTCGATAATAAAAGTAATATTAGGTTTTATAGCCCCGGCTTGGCCGGGCTTGAGCAGATTAAGGATATAAGCAGAAAATTCATAGGTAGTGGCCTGGCACAGTATGCCGGCAGCTAAGGAGTAGCTAAAAAATTGTTTACCCGCTACCTGGTCGGCATTAACAACCATCATATAGCCGTTGTTTCCGGTATGGTCGTTAAATACCCTGTGCCAGGTATCATCATGGCAGCCGGTTTCTGTTTTAGAGAGTGCGTACTGCCCGTCATCCGGGCAAGATCCTGCTACGTAAGCGTAATCTGTAACCGGGGCTACAGGGGTGTTGCCAGAGCCAAAATCAAGCGTGAATACGGGGTCGCCCAAACTACCGTTACAAACTTGCGCATACACAGATAAGTTGCATAGTAATGCCAATAGCAATATCAGGTATCCTTTTTTCTTAAAATGCATCCGGGTTAATGGCACGTACCAAAAATATATTTTTTTGTGAGATAATAGTATTTATTATTGATGGTAAGGTTGTTACAACGGCCTGGCATCATCAAACAAAAAACCATACTTACAGGTTATTTATTTAACTAAAACATACAAATGAAAATTTACCTGGCGTATACCTTAGGGGTAACCTTACTTGCGGCAAGCTGCCAGCAAAAAAAGGCCGATACCACAAAAGCTGCAGATGTTAATACAGATGTTAAACAAGAAGTAAAGCTACCGGCACCTTACGAAACAAAATCTGTAAGCAATTACTGTAAGGTAATTGGCTGGCCGGCCGGTAAGACACCTGTAGCGCCCGCTGGTTTTACAGTTAACTTATTTGCCGATAGCCTGAAAAACCCACGTAACATTTACGTAGCCCCCGGTGGAGATATTTTTGTATCGGAAGCAAATACCGAAACAAAGGGCATTAAAAAGATAGGCGCTAAAGTTATTGGTGTTGCGGCATCCCAAAACCTGGGTAAAAGCGCTAACCAGATAACCTTGCTGCGCGATACCAATGGTGATGGCGTGCCTGATACCCGCACCATATTTTTAAACCAGCTAAACCAGCCTTACGGGATGCTGATACTGGGTAACTATTTTTATGTAGCCAATACTGATGGCCTTTGGCGATATGATTACAAACCGGGCCAAACTAAAATTACCACGCCCGGTAAAATGATATTATCCCTGCCGGCAGGTGGCTACAATAACCACTGGACACGTAATATTAAAGCCAATGCAGCGGGTACAAAGATATATGTAGCGGTAGGATCAGGCACCAACGTTGCAGAACATGGGATGGATGTAGAAAAACGCCGCGCCGACGTGCTGGAAATAAACCCCGACGGAAGTGGCGAGCGCGTTTATGCAAGCGGCCTGCGTAACCCTGCCGGGATAGCCGTGCAGCCGGGCACAGGTGTACTTTATGCCGTAGTGAACGAACGCGATAAGTTAGGCGACGACCTGGTGCCCGATTACCTGACCAGCGTTAAAGAAGGCGGCTTTTATGGTTGGCCGTGGGCTTACTTTGGCCAGCATGAAGACCCAAGGCTGGAGGTTAAACGCCCGGATATGGTGAAGAAAACGATCACACCCGATTTATCTTTAGGCCCGCATACCGCATCATTAGGTTTAGAGTTTTATACAGGCAAAAAGTTCCCGGCTAAATATAATAACGGGGCGTTCATCGGCCAGCATGGCTCGTGGAACAGGTCGGTATTATCCGGCTACAAGGTGGGTTTTGTGCCATTTACCACTAACAAACCCGCCCCGCAGATGGAAGACTTTTTAACCGGATTTGTGGCTAATTTAGAAAAGAAAGAAGTTTACGGCCGCCCGGTTGGTGTAGCTGTAGCTAAAGATGGCTCGCTATTAGTGGCCGATGATGCCAGCAACCGTATCTGGCGGGTTAGCGTAAAATAACTGTAATAAAATATTTATAACAAGCATAGCCCTTTACCATGTATTGGGCTATTTTTGTTTAGCTTCAACCAATTTATGATCAAACATTACCTAAGTTTAGTTTCACTTCTTATAGTTACTGGTGCTGCCATTGCGCAAACAAAGCCAACCGTTAAACCCGATACGCTAAGGCCATTAAACCCGGTTACGGTTAAAGGATATCTTAGCGAGCAGCCTGTGCTAAGCGTGCCTGCATCTGTAAGCGTGCTGGGTGCTGCCCAGTTAAAGTTACAACCCGATAACTCATTTGTTACCGCACTAAACACGGTGCCGGGCATCCGTGCCGAAGAGCGGTCGCCGGGGAGTTACCGTTTATCTATCCGCGGTAGTTTATTGCGCTCGCCGTTTGGGGTGCGGGATGTGAAGGTTTATTTTGATGAGATCCCGCTGACCGATGCAGGGGGTAATACCTACCTCAATGCGATAGATATCAGTAATATCCGGCATATCGAGATCTTAAAAGGGCCGGATGGAAGCCTTTTTGGCGCGAATTCCGGCGGGGTGGTTTTACTGAATCCAGTAAACCGTGCGGATAGCAATTATCTATCGGCAGGGATAAACGGCGGATCGTATGGTTTGTTTCATGAGAAGGTGTCGTTACAGAATACCAGTGCTAAAAACCGTTTTAACTTTAACCAATCTTACCAAACTTACGATGGTTACCGCCAAAACAGCCGGATGCACCGCACCTATTTACAGGCCGGCGATGCTTACCGTTATGCGCCTAAGAGCGAGTTGCGTGCAACCATCTTATACTCCGACCTGGATTACCAGACACCCGGCGGCTTAAACCTGGCCCAAATGCAGGCCAACCCGCGTTCGGCAAGGTTGCCAACAGCAACGCTGCCCGGGGCCATCCAGCAAAAGATCCGTATCAATACTAAAATGCTTTTAGGCGGATTGGTGAATGATGCCCAGCTAACTAATCGCATCCGTAACGTATTAGCCGTATTTGGCAACCATGTAGATTTTGCCAACCCGTTCATCACCAATTACGAGCAACGGAACGAAAACACCTATGGCCTGCGCACCTATTTTGAACTGGCCGCCATCCCGAAGGAAAACTTCGACTGGAAGCTAAACCTGGGTGTGGAGTGGCAGCAAACCAATTCGCAGATAAGTAATTACGATAACAACGCCGGCGAAAAAGGCGATGTGCAAAAGATTGACAAGATCAACACCGGCCAACACTTTTTCTTTGCCCGCTACGCAGCAGACATTTTTAAACGCCTGCATGTAGAAGCCGCGGCAAGTTTAAATTATTATGGTTACAAGTTCCGTAACCTGGCGCCATTGAACGAAACTGATTTTACTAACCGCAGTTTTGATGCTGTAGTGATGCCAAGGCTGGCGCTTTCTTACCAGATCACGAACGATTTTATTTGGCGTGCATCCGTAAGCAGGGGTTACTCTACCCCAACTACAGCCGAGGTTAGGCCTACAGATAATATCATCAATACCGGGCTACAGGCACAGATAGGGTGGAACTATGAAACCGGGTTCCGCCTGCGTAACAAGGATGAAAGCCTGTTGCTGGATGCATCGGTGTTTTATTACAGGTTAGACAGGTCTATCGTGCGCCAATTAAATCCTAATGAAACCGAATATTATATCAATTCGGGTGGTACCAACCAGCCTGGTTTTGAACTGGCCTTTACCGACTGGTTTATTAAAAGAAAGCAAAACGGCATTATCCGTGGCCTGCAATTTAATACCGCGCTTACGGTTAGTCGTTTTAAATTCAGGGATTACAATGTGGCGGGGGCAAGCTACTCGGGCAACCGTTTAACAGGCGTGCCACGCGAGGTGGTGGTATCATCGTTGCAAACGTTGTTGCCGCAAAACTTTGCTTTGTTTGTACAGCATAATTACACCGCCAATATCCCGCTGAATGATGCCAACTCGGTTTATGCCGCTAAGTACCACCTGCTACAGGCAAAGGCTTCTTGGCAGCATAATATCAGCCGTAAAACCCGCCTGGAACTTTATGCCGGGGCAGATAACCTGCTAAACCAAAAGTACAGCCTCGGTAACGATCTGAACGCCGTTGGTAACCGCTATTACAATCCCGCCCCGCTTCGGAATTACTTTTTTGGCGTGAATGTGAATATGTAGGGTGGGGTTATAGCGAATAGTTGATGGTTCATCGTAAAAGCCCAAATTCAGCACTCGCGCAAGTTTAGTGTAGCGTAACTTGTGTGTAACAACAGGCAAGCTTTCAGCTTGCGTCAGCTGAAAGCTGACCACATTTTAGGCACAAGCTGAAAGCTTGCGCCAGTGTTGGGAAATGACAGGGTTTTTACTATGAACTATGAACCACTAACTATGATCTATCAACTAACCTACATCGCCGGTTCCTGCTTATTCTGAACTTCGGCTGTGTTGCCGCCGCGCCCTTTTGCATCAAACGCGCGGAACTTGATGATGCCGTTTGCCGGGATAGGTTTTTCATAAACGGTGCTGTTGGCATCCGGCTCTTTACCGTTGGTAGTATAGCGAATAACCATCCCAGGGAATTGGATATTGCTTTTGTATTTACCATCTTCCAGTATCACGCCCGGTTTAGGGATGCGGAAATTGTACCCGCCGTTGTAATACGCCAAACGTGGCAATTCGCGCTTGCCTAAAATATTCAGGAATTTGCTCCAGTCGGCGTTATATAATTCGCGGGCTTTGGTGGTATCGCGCTCGGTGGCCCATGCCGGGTCTTTTGCCCAGGCACGTTCGCCCAAACCTATCAGCTTAGGGAAGATCATATAATCCATCCGCTCCGGTGTTTTTACGGTTTCGCTCCAAAGGGCGCCTTGCAGGCCAATAATGTTGGTTTTACCATAATCGGTAAGGCGTTGTTTGCCTATAAACAAGTTACGGTTTACAGGGCGGCCGTTTTTATCCACATCCGCATTTTTAAAATAATCGTAAGGGATAAACGAGAAGAATTTGTCTATACCCAAAAATGCACCCCAGTAATAGCCCGGCTCGTCATAAGATTTGTAGTTGGCCATATCAAAGTACAGGTTGGTTACACAGGTAAGCACGGTTTTAAAACCGCCGTTAGCCAGTTTGTAAGCCAGGTCTTCCTGCCCATCGCCCAATACGTTGTTCCACACGTCAACCTGCATGTTTTCGCCCGCAAATTGTGGGTTGGGTACATAGGTGCTTTGCCCGTCTACCATGGTTTTGCGCAGGGCCATTTCTTCCCAGCCTGCTAAACGGATATTACGTTTCTTCAAAATGTCGTTTACTCTGCCGTAAAAGTAATACCACAGGTCGCCGGTATTTTGTATGGCGGGGTTACTGGCCTTTAATGCTTCGTAAGCCGGCGATTTTTCCCAAACATGCGCAGGCACTTCATCGCCGCCAAAGTGTATAGCAGGCAGCGGTGCACCGGCTTCTTTGTAGATGTTCACCAGATCGGCCACCACGGTTTCGATATAGTTATAGGTTGATGGCATGGCCACGTCTATTACGTTATCGTTCCAGTATTGTACCGAGCGGTAATCCGATCTGTCGTTTACATCGCTCAGTAAATTACGCTCGGCCCCGGCTTTATCGCCTGCCGCCATTAAACGGTTGTAGCGCACGTTCATGGCTTTAATAGATGCACGGGCGTGGCCGGGCGTTTCAATCTCGGGCATTACGGTAATGTGGCGCTCGGTAGCGTATTTCAGGATCTCGATATAATCTGCCTTAGTATAAAAACCTGTACCGGCGGCATTGCTAAAATCCGGACCGGAACCATGCGATGCCGGCAGGAATGCTTTACTATCCAGCGTGTGGCCGCGTTTGGATCCAACGGCGGTAAGTTCCGGTAGCGATGGGATCTCTATCCTCCAGCCTTCATCATCGGTCAAGTGAAAGTGCAGGGTGTTCAGCTTGTAAACCCCCATCAGGTTTAACAATTTAAGCACCTGTTGTTTGCTCTGAAAGTTACGCGCCACATCCAGCATCACGGCACGGTAAGGGAAACGCGGTTCATCCTTAACTTCCATACAAGGCACCGGGATATTGGCCTGCGCTTTCATCCCCGGCGAAGGGGCTATGGCTGTTTGCATGGACTGGATGCCGTAAAACAACCCGGCCGGGGTTGATGCACTTATGGTAATGCCTGTTGGTGTTACACTCAGGGTATAAGCCTCGACACCCAGGGTGGCATCTTTCTTAAATACTATTTTTTTATCTTTTGATGTCCCTTTGATCTTGCTGCCCAAAAGTTTTTCTAACCCATTGGTCAAATAAGCTTTCTCATTGGCAAATAATGGGTCGCTTACAATAGCTATGGCATTGGTTATCATAAAATTGCCTGCGTTTTCGGTATAGCTAAGCGGGGTGGGAATAATTTTTTGTAGTTGCGATGCCGGGATATCCTGGATGGTTTTGTTTTGGTTGTAAAGAATTTCGGGAGTGATCAGGCCCGGGTAAGTTGGGGTTAATGGTTTAATGCTGAAATTGCCGGGCAGGTAACCTTTTTCGGGTGCGGCATCCCAAACAAAGTAAGGGCCTTCAATGGCATCGGTAAAATTGACTACCGTAGCATCGCAAATGTATTCAATACGGGTGCTTTCGCCGGGTTTTATGGCCGTGAATTTATCGTTAGGGCTGATGCTGTATAAATCGCCGTTTACCTGTAGTATTTTGGCATTGCCGCTTACCGCATCAGGTATAAAATTGCGGGATGAGTTAAAATAGATCTTCCAGCCGCCTGCAGGTAAGGTTTGTTTGCCCTTATTGGTAATGGTTAATGCGGTTAACGAGTATTGTTTATTTTGATAATTATTATCTAAAACTTCCCAGCTGATGTGCAGGTTTTTAATATCGAAATTGGGCACATCGGCCATTGTTGCTACAGCTTTAAGACTAACTGCAACAAAAAATATCAGCGTTAATAAACGGCGCATGGGTTTACATTTAGGGTTTATAACCTTAAATATAAGGTTTTTAAGATGTGGAAATACTTTTTAAAATATTTTTTAAAGTGCGAATTTGATCCAACCTTCCCCCTCGTATCCAAAGATGAATTGTTTAGGGTGGATGATCTCGGCCAGTATCTCTACCGAATCTACAATACGCGGGCCGGGGCGGTTAAAGTACTGGTTGCCATCGGCAATATAAATGCGGTTGTTCTTTACGGCTTTCAAGTCTGCAAAGCCGGGTTGCTCTAAAAGCAGGTTGATCTCGCGCATGGTGCGCTCTATCGAAAAGCCACAAGGCATCAGCAGGATAATTTCGGGGTCGTTTTCGCGGATGTCATCCCAGCTTACATAAGGCGAATGTTTGCCTGCCTGCGCCAGTACAGGTGTGCCGCCTGCAATTTGTACCAGCTCGGGCACCCAATTGCCGGATATCATCATGGGGTCCAGCCATTCTATGCAGGCTATTGTTGGCTTGTTTTCCATAAACTTTAGCTTATGGCGGATGATGTCTACCCGTTCCTGCAGGTCTTCTGTCAAACGTTCGCCGGCATCGGTTACATTCAGGGCGTGGGCTACTGTTCTAATATCGTTAAAGATCTCATCCAGGCTATTGGGCTGCAGGGAAATGATCTTTGCCTGTTTATCTAAATAGTTCTCCAAGGCTTGTTCTACCTCTGGCAGGGATACCGCGCAAACTTCGCATTGTGCCTGGGTGATCACCACATCGGGCGATAACTCTTTGATCAACTCGCGCTTTACCGTATAAACCGATAATGCGTCGGCCAGTATCTCTTTCACCTTCACATCAATATCGGCACTGCTTAACCCATCCGGGAAGTTGGCTTCAGAACATACGGGCAGGTTTTTCACACTCGCCGGGTAATCACACTCGTGCGAGCGGCCAACCAAACTGGCTTCTAATCCTAAGGCACAAACTATCTCGGTAGCGGCGGGTAATAACGAAACTATTTTATCAGACATTTTCTTCAGTTTGCAATCGTTCAGTAGGCTTTGGTGGTTTGCAGTTGGCTTCATGCGAGCTGCCAGCTTTTAACTGCTTACTGTACGGCACTGCAAATATGCGAAATATAGAAGTTGATAGAAAACGGATTTAACATGCTGTTTTAAGAGCTGTACGCCCTTAATAGAAAGAGCGACAGGATAACCCGCCGCTCTCTAATAAATTTGCAAACTGCAAACCGTCTACTGCAAACTGATTAAACAGCGTCAGATAAGGAGCTAAAAGTAAAGTCGCGGATACGCATAGGGGGTATCAGGGCGCTTTGGCTGCTTTCGCCGCTTACGGTGCGTTCTGTTTTGCCCAGTGCATCCAGGTTGTTCAGCATAATAACCGGGCTCTCGTTAAACCGCATGTTTTTTATCGGGAACTTGATCTGGCCGTTCTCGATGTAAAAAGTACCATCGCGCGTAAGGCCTGTATATAGTAAGGTTTGCGGATCTACCGGGCGGATGTACCACAGGCGGGTAACTAATATCCCTTTTTCAGTACCTTTTATCAGGTCTTCCAGGCTTTGGGTACCACCTTCCATAATAATATTGGCTGCTTCGGGTACCGGTTTTACACCTTTCTTTTGCGCCCAGTAACGCGAGTAGCTTAAATTTTTAATCACCCCTTTTTCTATCAGGCTGCGTTTATCCAAAGGCATGCCTTCGCCGTCGTAAGTAGTGGCAGGCAGGTCGGGGTTGGTAGGGTCCGAGTAGATGTTTACGCGCTCATCAACCAGTTTTTCTCCCAGGCGGGTTTTGCCTCCCGGTTTGCTTAAAAAGCTGCGGCCTTCGTCGGCACTGCGGGCATCCAGGCTGCCGTATAGCTGCTCTAATAACACGATACCTGCGGCAGGCTCCAATATCACGGTGTATTTGCCCGGCTCAATAGCTTTAGCGCCAACAGATCCGGCTGCTTTTTTAGCAGCTATTAGCGAGAAGGCATTAATATCTACCTTGCTTACGTCATTATAATCTTTGGTTACATAACCAGATCCCTGGCCGTCTGCCGTGCGCATCGTGGCCGAAAAGTTTACGTTGGTACCGCTGTTGTACACAAACAGGCCTTTAGAGTTCATCATGGCACTGCTGGCGGCACTATCCTGCAAAAAGCCGGCGGCGGTAAGCTTGTTTTGTTTAGAGACATTCAGGCTGTCCTCTACCATTTTACTGCGCTGTGCAGGGGTAATGGCAGCTGTTGCGGGCACATAGGTTTGGCCGTGGGCGGGGTAGGTTTGCGGACCAAGCATCGGCATATACTCCGGGTTTTCGGGTGCAAACTGCGCCAGTTCTTCCGAGCGTTTTACGGCTTTTTGGATTGATTCGTCGCTATAATCATTCAAGGTAATAACGCCCATCTTTTTGCCAAAGGCCGATGATATAGCCATGCTGCTGCTGCTTATGGCGCCGCTGGTAGATATGTTGTTGCGTGCAAAACGTACGTTTGCCGAATCGGAACTGTAAATGCTTACCTGGCATTCATCAGCTTTGGAATAGCTTAGTACCTTTTTTAACAGGGTTCGGCATTCGTTTTCAGTTAATATAGCCATGGTATTATATTTTTCTTGCTGTGTTAATTACGTTAACCCCGTTAAAACGGGCTGTTGATGAACCATGAGATACGGCGCTGGCCTGCATAGGCTGGCCCTTACCGTCAAAGAAAGATCCGCCTAAACGGTAATCGTCCTTATCGCAAACGGCCGAACAGGCGTTCCAGAATTCCTGCGTATTGGCCTGGTAGGCTACATCGTTTAGCATGCCTACTATTTTACCATTTTTGATCTCATAATAAAGCTGCCCGCTAAACTGGAAGTTGTAACGTTGCTGATCTATCGAGAACGAGCTATCACCAATAATATAAATACCTTTCTCTACATTCTTGATCATATCTGCAGGCGACATTTTTTCTTTCCCCGGCTGCAGGGATATGTTTGGCATGCGTTGGAATTGTACGTCTTTCCAGCTTTGGGAGTAGCAGCATCCTTGTGATTCTTTTAAACCGATAATGTGTGCCTGATCGCGGATGGCCTGGTAGTTCACCAGTATCCCGTCCTTAATAATATCCCACTGTTTGGTGCCTACACCTTCGTCATCATAACCAACCGCACCTAATGATCCCGGCTGCAGTTTATCGGCCACAATGTTTACATTTTTGCTACCGAAGTTGAATTTGCCCGATTTCCATTTGTCCAGCGTCAGGAAGCTGGTACCGGCAAAGTTGGCCTCGTAACCCAGCACACGGTCCAATTCTGAAGGGTGACCAACAGATTCATGGATCGTCAGCCACAGGTGACTTGGATCCAGCACCAGATCGTACTTACCCGGCTCTACCGATTTGGCTTTTAGCTTTTCGGCGGCCTGCAGGGCAGCTGCGCCGGCATCTTCCAGCATGTCGTAGCGGTCGCGGTATAGGGTGGTTTGGCTTTTTATTTTTTCGCTTGCCTTAGGCATCAGGTATTCGTAACCCATGCCACGCGGGGCACTTAACGAGCTGCGTGTTTCAAACTTGCCGCTTTTCTCGTCAATTTTAGTAACCCCAAATACCGGCCAAATGCGGTGGATATCCTGATCGATGTAAGAACCATCGGTAGAGGCAAAATACTTTTGCTCGTTCACCATAAACAGTACCGAGTTAACGTAGTTGGCGCCGTTTTTAAAGGCAGCATCGTTAACAGAAAGCAGCAGGTCGGTTTTCTCCTTCATAGGCACCTCAAAGGCGTTGCGCTCTATAGGTGTTTTCCAGGTAACCTCGCCGTAGCCTTTTTGCGGGGCCAGCTGTACCGGCTCGGTTTGGATGCGCGAGTTTTCTTTGGCAATGGCAACCGCTGTTTCGGCAGCGCGGGCAATGCTATCGTTATCCAGCTTATCTGTAGCGGCAAAGCCCCAACAGCCATTGGCAATAACGCGGATACCCATGCCATAGCTTTCGGTATCTACAATATTCTCGATGTTTTTATCGCGGGTGGTTACAAACTCGTTGAGGTAGCGGCCTAAACGAACATCGGTATAAGTGGCGCCTTTGGCACGTGCTGCATTCAGGGCCACATCGCTCATGCGTTTTTTTATTGCCACGTCAACATCGCGCATGCGCGTGCCGGGCACAACGGGCGAACCAACCGCCGTAAACTGGCTAAGCATAGATGCACTAATGCCCATGCCGGTAAGGTAAAGGAAATCTTTTCTTTTCAAAGTGGGTCAGTATTAATTGCCTAAATATAGTTTTAGATGTGCAGATGTGCAAGAGCCCCCTCTAAATCTCCCCCGATAGGGTAGACTTTTTCTAGAAAGCCCTACTCGCTCGGAGAGGGGAAAGGATGGCAAACGTTATTATGCCATCAAACACCAATGAACTAATGAGCCAGTGAACTAATGAACCAATATGAAAAGCAAATGTTGTGGTGCTTCGGTGGCGGTAGTCCCGCTATACGCTATACGAGGTATGCGCTGTTATCGGGTTTAATGGGGGATGGGGTTGTGTGTGGGTATGTATGGGCATACGCGGCACGCGTGCGCAATTGGGGTGTTTGAAATCATGCACATCGGGCAAAACTGTTTAATCCCTGTTCAAGACAAATAACAAACTATGTCATTTCGAATGAGCCTGGGCAGGATTGTGCTATGGCGCGAAGAGAAATCTTATTCATTAGACAAGCCTGCTACTTTTTATATCCAACAAGATTTCTCCTCGTACCTCGTTCGAAATGACAGGGTGGTGAAAACTCATCTTACCGTCATCCTGAACTTGTTTCAGGATCCCTCTGGACAGGTTGCCTACTTTGCATGTGGGATGCCGAAATAAATTCGGCATGACGGATAGACCTAAGGACACCGTACTAAATGCGGCCTTGGCACATTCGGTTGGGACTGGCATTGCAGAGGCAGAACTTTAAAAGAAGGTGGCACCAGCCGCGAATTTTCTTTGGTTCGTTTCTTTTGAGAGAAAAGAAACGAACATCCATAGGCAATTCATATTACTCACTACCTCACCTCACGGAGAACTAATCGGCAACTTGTCCTAAAGAGATTGCTTCGTACCTCGCAATGACGCGCGAGGAATATAGCAGGTTGCCTACTTTGCAAGTGGGATGCAGAAATAAATTGGGCATGACGAGATTATCGAACACGAGAGATATCAGATATTCTCAAACTCATGGTGACACGATATTGTCACCATGTAGAAATTTAATACGCTGATTATTAATCAAATACAAATATATACGAGTGTTCACGCCGTGAACATGAACGCTTGGCAATGTTAATGGCAAGCATCATCTACCAAAAATTATTGATTCCGGATGATGACATAGGTGCGGGCCCATCTGTCGTGCCAGGCTTGTTTTTGGCTGTCCCATAGTATGGCTAAGTAGCCAATGCCCAACGCCGTGCCCGATACAAATTTACCCAGGTTGCGGAGTAGTGCCCTGCCAAAGGTTAGCTTCATGCCATCTGCATCTACCACGCTGATGCGGAAGAATTTTTTACCGAGGCTGCCCTGCATAGGCGAAAACTCGCAGATGGTATGGTATGCGGCCATGATCAAAAAGCTGATCACATTAAATTTAAGCATCACAACAAGGTCTTCCACCGTGGCGGTGCCGTTTGTTGCCCTTGCATAAACCTCGTTAAACGTAGCCGGACGGAACAATGATATAGGGTAGGATAGTATAATAGAATCTACCACATACGCGATCAGGCGCCAGCCAAACCCGGCCAGGTTCTCTTCCGTAGGGAAGTAGATGCCACGGGCTTCAAAGTATTCAAAAAACTCGGGCAGGTCTGATGCGCGCTGCCAGTCGTCCTGCCGTGGCGATAGTACCATCGTATCCACCGTTAAGGGCATCTGCAACACTTCTTCGAGCGTATATGGCCCGTTCTCTTCTTCTCCCTGCGATATGTAGTAACCGTCTGTCATGTGTCAATTAAAAACTGAGTGAAGGTAAGCATTATTGGCTTTACCCTTTTAAGAATTCATGGCATAAACAATAATGTTTACCCCAAACTTGGTGTTGTCTTCGGCCAGGAAACGTTTGTTACGGAAATCATAATCCCACTCGCAGCCGTAATCCTTGCTACTATATAAAACGCCAATGCGGCCGTTTATTTCAATAGCTTTCAGGTAGTCGTGCACCAGGTCATCGCCCCAGCCGTTCAATTCAAAGGTGGTGGTTGGCGGCCCTTTCTCAAACTTAAAAAAAGAGCTGTATAATTTATGGTTGTTTGGGATCTTTTTTAAAGCCGCCGGGCCAAACAATGCCGCCATTTGCGCCTCGAATGACTTAGCAAAAAGCCCGTCGATATCGTGGTTGCAATCATCTACAAATACAAAACCGCCGTTTTGCACGTATTTTTTAAAGTTAGCTTTCTCTTTAGCATCAAACTGCACCAGTTTGTGGCCGCTGAGGTAGCAAAACGGATAGGCAAAAATATCGTCGCTGCTTAGGGGGATCACTTTTTCGTGCTCGTTAATGGGGATGGTGGTGTACTCCAGCAAAGAATTAAGCAGGTTAGATGGCATGCGCTGATCGGTATCCCAATCGCCGCTGTGGTAACTTAATCTTGTGAATGTGAATTTTTGTCCGTACGCCATCTGCTGCCAAAAATCTAAAATTAAAACAAAAATATGGCCTGCTTATATTAATAAACCGCTGAGGTTGTAAAGTTTTAGATACTTTGTTGATATTTTGATAAAAAAGCATGGTATTTAGTTAAAAGCATAATATCTTGTAGCCTTGTCAGCCTCTCCCCAACCCTCTCCGAAGGAGAGGAAGCTAAAACCTTCTTTGCGCAGCAGAGAGGGTCGACAAGCGAAGCGATGTCGGGGTGAGTAAACTACGGCGTAGATCATTAATATTATATCAATTGGAACTGACCGAAAAAAATATAAAAGCCCTGCTGGATAAATTACCGCAGCTAAAAACCGAGATACAAAAGGTAATTGTTGGGCAGGATGCCATACTGGATGAATTGCTGGTGGCATTTTTAGCGGGCGGGCATTGTCTGCTTGAGGGTGTGCCGGGCCTGGCTAAAACGCTGATCGTGAAAACCATGTCGCAGGCGCTGCATTTGGCTTTCAGGCGTATCCAGTTCACGCCCGATCTGATGCCAACGGATATCATCGGTACCGAGATATTAGAAGAAGACCACGTTACCGGTAAACGTTTTTTTAAATTCAACAAAGGCCCGTTGTTTGCCAATATTGTTTTGGCTGATGAGATCAACCGTACGCCGCCCAAAACACAATCGGCATTACTAGAGGCCATGCAGGAATTTGAGGTGACTTACGGCGGGCAAACCTATCCGCTGGATAAACCATTTTTTATCCTTGCTACCCAAAACCCTATTGAGCAGGCGGGAACATACCCGCTGCCCGAGGCACAACTCGACAGATTTTTGCTGCTGATAAAAATTGGCTACCCAACGCCAGAAGAAGAATTTGCGATATTAAACCGCACCACCGGCACTAAAAAAGCCGATGTGCAGGCTGTAATAACTGCCGAAGAAATTATACAGGCGCAAGCGCTGGTAAGGCAGGTAACTATTAACGAAGACCTAACCCGTTACGTAAGCGAACTCATCCGCGCTACGCGCCCGGATACCACTACGGTTAATTATATCAAAGAATGGGTACGCTGGGGCGCTGGTCCGCGTGCAGGCCAGGCCTTTATATTAACAGCCAAAGCAAGGGCACTGCTAAAAGGCCGTTACTCGGTATTGATGGAGGATATCCACGCTATGGCTCCGGCTGTATTAAGGCACCGTATATTGATGAACTTTAAAGCCGAAGCAGAAGGAATTACATCAGACAGGGTAACCGAAGAATTAATAAAAGTAGTGGAGCGTAAAGGCGCGCTGTAGCCTCTCCCTGCCCTCTCCGTAGGAGAGGGTTCTGATAAACCATACACAACTAATCTCTAATTGACCATTCTTTGATCACTAACCATGCTTAACCCTAAAGTATTAATGACCATTAGGGATTTGCCACTACTGGCGAAAACGGTTATTGATGGCTTTATGAATGGGTTTAATAAAAGCACCGTTAAAGGCCCCGGACTAGAATTTAGCCAGTATCGCAGCTACCAGCCGGGGGATGATTTGCGCTGGCTGGATTGGCGCATGTTTGCCCGAAGCGACAGGTACTACATCCGCGAATCGGAGGTGGAAACGAGTATCTCCGTACGGTTTTTGGTTGATGCCAGCGCATCTATGAACCATGATGATGACGGGGTAAAAAAGATAGAATATGCCAAAGCGCTAACAGCTTCACTGGCTTACCTGGCTAATTTGCAGGGCGATTCGGTAGCGTTGAATATATTTAAGGAGGGTAACCTGTTCTCGATGCCATCCAGGCCGGATCCGCAGCATTTGCAGCGTTTGTATTATCATTTGCAGCAGGTAGAACCCACCGGAACATTCACCAAGCCCATACATTATAAAGAGCTTTTTGCGGGTGCAGGCCGTAAAGAATTATTGGTTTTTGTGACCGATATGTACCAGGCAAACGGCGAGATAGATGAACTGTTAAAATCGCTATCTGCGCTAAGACACGAGATCATTGTTTTCCATCTGATAGGGCAAAACGAACTGGACCTTGATTTTAAAGGATACACCACATTGGAGGACCTGGAGACCGGTGAAGCCATCCAGATAAATACCCAACGCGCAAAGGATACCTATCAACATAGATTGAAAGAACATTTGGCAGGCATCAAAAGCAACCTCGCGGCCAAAGGTATCGTATATCAAATGGTAAGTACCGCCCAACCGCTTGATGAAGCACTGCGGGCATTTTTGGTACAGCGTAAAAAGGGGACAAAATAGGTATGCAGTTTTTAACCCCAATATGGTTTTTGGCGCTGGCTGCAATTAGTATCCCGGTAGTTATCCATTTATGGAATATCCGCCCGGGCAAAACATTAAAGGTTGGCAGTATATCACTAATAACCGAGGCATCAAAAAGCAGCAGCCGTAGTTTTAAACTGCTGGATATTTTACTGCTGATATTGCGCTGCTTATTGCTAGCCTTATTGGCGATGCTGCTGGCATCGCCGGTTTGGCAAAGAGTTGTATCCACGCCAGGGGCAAAAGGCTGGCTGCTTATTCCGAAAGAGAATTTTAAAGAAACGTACCAAAAGTTTAAACCAAGTATAGATTCATTGAACAAGGTAGGTTATGAGTTTCATTATTTTAATACAGGATTTGAAAGAAACAACCTGGATAAGCTCTTATCAGATACTACACTTAAAAGCTCAAAAACCGAAACTAACTACTGGGGGCTAATAAAAGCTTTAGATAGTAAAGTTTCGGCTGCAATGCCTGTTTATGCTTTTAGCCCAAATGGCATCAACCATTTTAAAGGGCCTAAACCGGCGGTTGATATGAAATTGAGCTGGCATACTTACACAGCAACAGATTCTACGGCTAAATGGATTGTATCGGCCATGCTCACCAATACTGGTTCTATTAAAGTTACCCAAGGTAGCAGTAATCCTACGGGAATATTTTATACCCAGCAGGTGCTGCAAAATGGCGGCGATCAGGATCTCAGTGTCAGTACCCAAAATGGGTTGCCGTATGTAAGTTTAAAAGGTGGTAATACGTTGGCTGTTGATACCAATATTACACGCATAGCCATATATACCGATAATTATACGGTAGATGCCGGTTACCTCAAAGCAGCCTTATCAGCAGCTGTTAGCTTTAGTGCTCATAAGGCAACCATTAAACAATATGCCACCCCATCCGCCATACCGGGTGGGCAAACCTGGGTGTTTTGGCTATCTGAAAAAGCTATTAGTGGGGCAGCAAAAAGCAGCAAACATCTATTCAAATACGAAGCAGGCAAACCTGTAGATGTAAACACCTGGATAGAGCCAGGGCATATTGCATTAGCTAAAACAATAAACACTAAAAGTAACGGAAAAGCTATCTGGAGGGATTGTTTTGGCCAGCCTGTATTGCGTTTAAACGGCAATAACTATCATTTTTACAGCCGCTTTAACCCGCTTTGGAATGATTTGGTTTGGAACGATGAATTCCCCAAAATGATCTTAAAACTGATTGAAAAGGAAGATGCCATTCCATCACCAGATTTTGATAAACGGGTTTTAAGTAATGCGCAGATCCAGCCACATATCATTAAAGAAAACAAATTAACAGCCTCCGCAAAAGTTACGGCACAAACCGATCTGTCGCTTTATTTTTGGTTGGTGTTAGTTTTGCTGTTTATAGCAGAACGTATCCTGTCTCATAAAACTAAAGCAATAAGCAATGGCTAAGCAGGCAGGCCTATATAAAATACAAAACCTGCGTAAGCGATGGGTGGTCTACCATGTACTGAAGGATGTACTGTATGCTATTTATGCCGCTTTGTATTTGGGCGGATTAATATATTACTTTTTATCACCTACATGGCTTTGGGGCATTCTCCTGTTGCCGGTTGCACTGGCTATACTGTTAGCTATCCATCGCCCGTGGCAAATGAGCAATGAAAAAATTGCAGCATTTTTAAATAAGGAATACCCCGAACTGCAGGAAAGTACACAGCTTTTGTTACTTCCTGCCCAAGAATTAAACCCCTTGCAGATTATTGCCGCTTCTAAAACAGATGCTGTTTTAACGGGATTACAGGTTTCGCAAAGGCCGTTCTATAAGCGTTTGTTTACTGCCGTTATTGCCCTGTTTGTTTCTGTTGGTTTATTGTGGGCTATAGCTAATAACTTGCCCAATCATACCGCTAAAAAAAGTACTTTCCATTCCGTTGCAGAATGCGGGCCCATCCCCAACGAAAAAATGCTGCCACAGGTAAGCTCGGTCGAAATTACCATAACACCACCGCCTTATATCCATCGCCCCAAACGCAGTTGGGATAAATTTAGCCTAACGGTAGAGGAAGGCACTACACTTACCTGGAAAATCAAAACTAATGTTGAGGTGAAAAAAGCAAGTTTGCTTTTTAACAATACGGAACGCATCAACTTAAAAAGCAAAAAAAATACAGAATGGTATGCTTCTAAATTAATTGATAAGGCGGGGTTTTATTTAGTAGATATTGATGGCAAACTATCCGATTTATACTATATCCAGGTAATTAAAGATGCTGCGCCGGTGATACACATTAAATCGCCCAAACAATATACTTACATAGATGCGGGCGAAGCGCCAAAAGTAACCATTAATGCCACGCTGGATGATGATTATGGCATAGCCCAGGCAACCATTATGGCAACAGTAGCTAAAGGCCGCGGCGAGGGGGTAAAATTTAAGGAGTATAAATTGGATTTTGCCGAGGGTTTTACTGCGCAGAAGTCCCAGTATAACCTAAAGAAACTAGTAGATCTGCCGGCTTTAAATATGGAGCCCGGCGACGAACTTTATTTTTATGTACAGGCGCAGGATACACACAAGCAGTTAAGCCGCACAGATGTGTACAAGGTAAGCATACAAGATACCGCCGAACTGTTAAGCATGAATGGCATGCTTACAGGGGCAAACTTAAAGCCCGAATTTTTCAGGAGCGAGCGGCAAATTATTATTGATGCCGAGCGGTTGATCAAAGAAAGAGATACCATAGGCTTGGAAAAATTTAATGCCCGCAGTAATGACCTGGGCATAGACCAGAAACTGCTGCGCCTGCGTTATGGTAAGTTTTTGGGCGAAGAAGGGGAGGATGCCATTGGTGCCCCGGGCAACGAAGCCGCCGATCCGGCTGATTTTAGCAACGCCCAAAAGATCCTAAAAGAATATACCGACGATCATGATAATGCCGAGGACGCCGGCTTTTTAGAGCCAACCGTTAAGGCCCAGTTAAAAGCCACCCTTACCGAAATGTGGAAGGCCGAATTGCAATTGCGCTTATACAAACCGCAGGCAGCATTACCTTTTGCCTATAAAGCACTGCGATTGTTAAAAGATCTGCAACAAAAATCGCGCGCTTATGTGGCTAAAACGGCTTACAACCCGCCACCGTTAAAAGATGAAAAACGCCTGAGTGGCGAGCTGGATAAGATCATCCAACCTATAAACAAGCAGGATATAAAACCACCTGCTGATCAGATGGGGTCACTTAAAAAAGCGGTAACCGTATTAGAAGCATTAAAGCAAAACCCGGCAAAAAAAGCTGTGGATGTGCAGGTGTTGCAAGCGGCGTATATGCAGTTGAGTCAAAACGCATCACAGCAGCCTGGTGTTTATTTGCCTGCATTAAATGCTATGCGCCGCCTTTTATCATCAAGCAAAGCCAATGTTAACGATGTAAACACGGTAGAACGTGCCTTGCAAAAAACATTAACTGCAATAAAGTCCATGCCATCAGCACGAGGTAGCCAGGTAGATATGGGCCTGTCTAAACAGTATTATAAAAACCTAAAACAAGCTAATCGTTAATGCAGGGCAACTTTATATATATAGTTATCGCAATTTGCACCTTGCTGGCTGTAGGGTTTGCCTGGCAGGAATATAGACGTGCTAACAAAAGACACCTGTTGCTGCGCATCATAGCAGTGTTTTTAGCAGCAACCGCATTGGCCTGTATTATTTTACCCATTGCTTATGATGCCGCGCTTAAAACAACAGATGAGCATAAAGCCATTTTATTAACCAAAGGTTTTGATGCAGATAGTTTGAATAAAGCAGATACCACCATCATCACTACAGATGCGGCCATTAAAAAGCAATACGCCAAAGCTAAACTGATAAATGATTTAGATGAGTTGCCCAAAAACAGTAGCCTGCATATTTACGGCTATGGTTTAAATGCGGATGAACTGACCCAATTGGATAAATTACCGATCGTGTTTCACCCTGCAAAAATACCTGCAGGCGTTACGCACGTAAGCTGGCACCAATATATTAAGGCCGGCGAGCCGCTGCATGTGCAAGGCCGTTACAACAATACATCGGCACAAAAGGTAAAATTGGTTTTAAGCGGATTAAACACCGGCTTAGATTCGGTAATGTTGCCGCCAAATAAATCAACCAATTTTAATCTATCAACCATCCCCAAAACAACAGGAAAAGTAGTATTCAGATTGAATGCCGATACCGTTTTGCAGGGCAGCATCCCGGTGCAAATAACGCCGGTTAAACCATTGAAAGTTTTAATGCTTTCGGCTTCGCCGGATTTTGAAAGCAGGTTTTTAAAGAACTGGTTAAGTCAAAATGGATACGCCGTTGCCTTACGTTCTGCCATCAGTAAAGATAAATTTAACAGCGAATACATTAATATCCAGCAGTTAAGTCTGGATAAGCTATCAACCCAAACCTTAAATAAGTTTGATGTGGTTATCGGCGACCTGTCGGTATTAAACGGATTAACCCCGGCAGAAAGCGCTGCGCTAAAGCAGGCCATAGCGGATAACGGTACTGGCCTTATTGTACGTGCAGATAGTACGGGTAAAACATCCTGGGTACAAAAGCCGTTCCCCGTAGATAGGCCATCCGGTAAAGCGCCTGCTTCGGAGGCAATTATAGTTGATGGTAAAAAAACGAATGGTAAACTGGGCTTCGGCCAGGCACATATTGCTTATCAAAACGGCACACAACCTTTAGTAAAAACGGCACAACAACAAGTGCTGGCAAGCAGCACCCTGTATGGCTCAGGCAAAATTATTTTCACCACGCTAAACAATACCTTTAGCTGGATGCTGGGCGGCAACAAGCAGGATTATTCGGTCCTTTGGTCTGCCTTAATATCCAAAGCTGCCCGTAAAGAAGGATTTGACGATAGCCCTGTAGCGTTTGCCGCTTTACCTTTTGCCGGTGAACCTGTACAGCTACAAATTGCACAAGCTAAAACATCATCCATAAAAATAAATAACGAGGAGGCGGCATCGGTACAAAATCCCAATGTGCCTTTTGAATACGGCGCTAAATACTGGCCGGCAAAACCAGGGTGGCAAACAGTGCAAGCTAACAGTTTTTACGTTTACGCCAACCGCGACTGGCAGACTGTGCAGGCCGTAGACAAGTTATCGGCTACTGAAGATTATGCTCAATTGCACAAAATAAGCCCTATTGTAACAAAACAGATACAGCAAAAAGTTCGGATTGATGTGCCGAAAATATATTTTTATATCCTGCTGCTTGCGGCGTGTACTTTCCTTTGGGCAGAAACAAAAAGCCTTGCTTAAAAGCGTTCAGACCCCTTTGCTTCGGAGAAGGCAGGGAGGGGTTATCACATAGGAATTAAATTTTGGAGGACAAACTTTGAGAAGAAGAGATTTTATTTTTTTGACCGGTGTAGGTGCAGGGGCCATGATGCTCCCGTCTCTGGACGGTTTTAGTAAAAATATCGATGTGCAGCAGGCGCTTGAGGGCGTTGATGTGCGCATTAAGAAAGAACTGGCAGATGCCGGGCTAAATGCAGCCAAAGGTGCAGGCGCCAGTTATGCCGATGTGCGCATTGGCCGTTACCTTAACCAGTTTGTGATAACCCGCGAAAACCGGGTGCTTAACGTAGCCAATACTGAATCTTACGGTGTGGGTATCCGCGTTATTGCTAACGGTTGCTGGGGTTTTGCGGCCACTAACGAGGTAACTAAGGATGGCGTGGCTAAAGCTGCCAAACGTGCTGTGGCGGTTGCCAAGGCCAATTCAAAATTAGGGAGTGCCCCGGTACAACTTGCACCACAAAAAGGCTACGGCGAGGTAAGCTGGAAAACACCTATCGAAAAAAATGCCTTTGAAGTACCTATCAAAGAAAAGGTAGACCTGCTGCTTGGTGCAAATGCATCTGCGATTGCAGGTGGTGCCAACTTTGTAAACTCCACCATTTTTGCAGTGAACGAGCAAAAGTATTTTGCATCAACAGATGGTTCGTACATCGACCAGGATATCCATAGGTTGTATCCATCTTTTAATGTTACCAAAATAGATTCAGCCTCTAATTCTTTCCAAACCCGCCGCTCGTTAAGTTCGCCGGTTGGTATGGGCTATGAGTACTTGATGCCGGTAGAGAGTGAAAAGGTAACGGGCATAACTACCCGCTACAAAAAACGCTACGATATGCTGGAGGATATGAAATTTGCTACCAAACAGGCGGCAGAAAAAATAACCGCCAAATCTGTGGAGCCGGGTAAGTACGATCTGGTGCTTGATCCAAGTCACCTTTGGTTAACCATCCACGAATCGGTAGGCCACCCCACCGAGCTTGACCGTGTGCTGGGCTATGAGGCTAATTACGCCGGTACCAGTTTCCTTACTTTAGATAAATGGAAATCGGGTAAGTTTAATTTTGGCAGCAAGAATGTGAACGTAACCGGTGATAAAACTGAAGTAGGCTCGTTAGGCGCCGTGGGGTATGATGACGAAGGTGTGGGCACCAAGAAATGGGATATCATCAAAGATGGTACGCTGGTAAATTATCAGGCCATCCGCGATCAGGCACACATCATCGGCTTAAAAGAATCGCAGGGGTGCTGTTACTCCCAAAGCTGGCAGGATGTGCAGTTTCAGCGGATGCCAAACGTATCCTTACAGCCGGGTAAAACACCGCTGGCCGTTGATGATATGATCAAAAATGTAGAGAAAGGTATTTATATTATTGGTGATGGATCGTTCTCTATCGATCAGCAGCGTTATAACTTCCAGTTTGGAGGGCAGCTTTTTTACGAGATCAAGAACGGTAAAATTGCGGGGATGTTAAATGATGTGGCTTACCAGGCCAATACCCAGGAATTTTGGAACTCGTGCTCGGCCGTTTGTGATGAGCGCGACTACCGTTTAGGCGGATCGTTCAACGATGGTAAGGGCCAGCCGAGCCAAAGCAGCGCGGTATCGCACGGTTCATCAACAGCAAGGTTTAACGGTGTTAATGTAATTAACACAAAAAGAAAGATCGGATAAGAATGCTTATATATACTAAAGAACAAGCACAGGCTTTATTAAAGAAAGTGCTTAGCTATTCAAAAGCCGACGAGTGCGAAGTGAGCCTTGGCGGTAGCGAGGGCGGTAACGTACGTTATGCTTTAAACGCAGTTTCTACCGCGGGCGATATTAGCACGGTAGGCCTTAGCGTAACATCTGTTTACGGCAAAAAAGCAGGCTCGGCAACTATCGACCAGTTTGATGATGCATCATTAGAGCGCGTGGTGCGCAGGTCGGAAGAATTGGCGCAATTAGCTCCCGAAAATTCGGAATATATGCCGATGCTGGGCCAAAGTGAATTTAAAGAATCAATAACCTATAATGCTAACACCGCCGCCATGACGCCGGAGAGCCGTGCAGAAATGGTGGGTAAAAGCTTACAGGTAACCAAGGATGCCAAGCTGTTTGCGGCAGGCTTCCTGGAAAATTCAACCGGGTTTAATTCGGTTATGAATTCTAAAGGGCTGTTTGCCTACAATAAAAGCAGCGATGTTACCTTTTCGGTTACCACCCGTAACGAAGGGGGCACCACATCCGGCTATGCCGCCCGTGGTTTTACCGATGCTGCCAAATTAGATACCGCATCTGCCACACGGGTAGCCTGTATGAAAGCTAATGCATCTACAGGTGCCAAAGCACTGGAGCCGGGCAAGTACACCGTGATATTGGAGCCTGTTGCAGCAACCTATATGCTGGAGAATATGTTCCGTTTTGATGCACGCAGCGCCGAGGAAGGCCGTAGCTTTTTGAGCAAAAAGGGCGGCGGTACCCGTTTGGGCGAGCAATTGGTTGACCCTAAAGTAACCATCTACTCAGACCCGTTCAATCCCGACCTGCCATCATCCACCTGGACAGGCGAGGGACTGCCACGCGAAAAAACTTTATGGATAGATAAAGGTGTGGTAAAAAACTTATCCTATTCGCGTTTTTGGGCGCAAAAAAAGGGCGTTGCACCAACCCCGGGCCCGGGCAATATCATTATGGAGGGCGGTACACAAAGTTTAGAGGACCTTATAAAAGGTACAGAAAAAGGCATACTGGTATCAAGATTATGGTACATACGCATGGTAGATCCGCAATCGCTACTATTAACAGGCCTTACCCGCGATGGTACATTTTATATCGAGAATGGTAAGATCATGTTCCCGGTAAAAAACTTTAGGTTTAACGAGAGCCCGGTAATTATGCTGAACAACCTGGAAGCCCTGGGCAAGCAGGAACGAAGCATCAGTGTAGAAAGCTACCGCAGTTACCTGATCCCACCCATGAAAATAAGGGACTTTACATTTAGCTCGCTATCAGACGCGGTGTAAGAGAGCTTTGACAACTTTATTAAAGTTTTCAAAGCTAATTCATATCAAAAATCAGAAAAATGGAAAAAGAACCATATATGATACCGGCAACGACCATAAAGGGTACAGCAACCGGATTATTAATGATGGCAGTTTTTACCGTGATATGGGCGGGTATTGCCTATGATGGTTTACATGGAACTGCTTACGCTTTATTGTTGGTTATATTCCCTTTATTGGGTATTTATTTTATTGTAAAGGGTGGCGCCTTATTTAAGATAGCTAAGAATTTTCCAAAACTTACTGCAGAGGCAGATATAGCTGAGGAAAAAAGAAGAGGAAAATGGTTCGGTATAGTTTTCGGTGCAGAAGGCTTGGGTATATTTATTGGTATCAATGTAGTTGTTAACCTTGGCCATCCCGAGCTCACCATACCTGTAATAGCATTGGTAGTGGGGTTGCATTTTTACCCTATGGGCAAAATATTTAAACGCACTATAGATTATTACCTGGCTACATGGAGTACCTTAATTGCTGTATGTGGCATTTTTTTTACTTTAAAAAAGCTGATGACGGCTAACCACATACTTGCCTTTTTAGGCGTAGGGCTTGCTATTGCCACATCATGTTATGGTTTATATATGGCTAAAAGGGCAAAAAACTGCTTAAGCGTTTGAACTTTAAAATGATACCTAAGAAATTTAACTTCTCGCCATTGCTCAAAAGCAATGGCGTTTTTGTTTATTTGCAGCCCCAAAACTTTTATCATGCAAAATTTTCCTGTTGTTACATCTACGTTATCGGCCAAGCATATTGGTTTATTTTTACAGGATAGATACGGGTTTAGCGTAGCGGCTACCTGTAAGCTACTTAAAACCGGTATTAACCATAGCTATTTACTTACGGATGGCGGGCAGAAAACGGTATTCCGTATTTATAGTTTAGACTGGAGAAGCCGGGAGGAAATAGCAGAAGAAATAAGATTATTGAACTTGTTACGCGATGCCGGGATTGCTGTATCGTATCCTATAAAAGATATTACAGATAATTACATCCAGCAATTAGATGCACCAGAGGGCATGCGCTATGGCGTTTTGTTTTCTTTTGCCGAAGGAGAGAAACTGCTGAATTTCCCTGCAGATGTGCATTATAAAGCAGGCGAAACCATGGCCCGCATTCACCAGGTTACGGAAAGTGTAGCGTTGCGGAGGGTAAAATACACACCCAAAGTATTATTAGAAGATCCGTTGCCCGGCCTGCAGGAGTTTTTACCTGCTGGCAGCGATGAAATGGCCTGGATATTATCGACACAAAAGTACTTACAGCAAGAATTGGCTAAAGCAGATACCAGCCAATTACGTACAGGTGCCGTACACATGGATATCTGGTTCGATAACTTTAATGTCACCAAAGATGGACAGATCAACCTGTTTGATTTTGATTTTTGCGGAAACGGGTGGTTGTGTTTAGATATAGCCTATTACGTATTACAACTACATAGTACCGAAAAGGTAGAGGCCGAAAGGAACGAAAAGCTAAAAGCCTTTTTTGAAGGTTATGAATCTATCACTCCAATAAGCGTGGAAGAAAAACGACTGCTACCTGTACTGGGTGTTAGTATGTATTTCTTTTACCTCGGGGTGCAATGCCAGCGGTTCGAAAACTGGTCGAATGTGTTTTTGAACGAAACGTATTTAAAACGCTTTATTAATCTGCTGGTAAAAAAATACTTTGACGAAAACGTTGTCGCCGCAACAAACGTTAACCCATCATGACAAACACAACAAAAATTGGCTGGATAGGCCTGGGTTTAATGGGTAACCCCATGTCACAGCAATTGCTGAAAGCCGGTTACCCGGTTACGGTTTATAACCGCCATAAGGATAAAGAAGCTACATTAAAAGAAGAAGGCGCAGAAACTGCATCGACCCCAAAAGAATTGTTGGAGCAGACCGATGTGGTTATTATTATGGTAACCGATGACCAGGCTATCCGTGATATTTTTACGGGTGAAGATGGTTTGTTAAAAGCAGATGCTACGGGTAAGATCATTATTAATATGAGCACGGTGTCTCCCGCTATCAGTAAAGAAATGGCAGCATTATGCCAATCGCAGGGTTTACAATATTTAGATGCCCCGGTATCCGGCAGTGTTAAGCAGGCCGAAACAGCCCAGTTGGTTATTATGGTGGGCGGCGAAGCAGATGCATTTAAACAAGCAGAACCCATATTGGCTAAAATTGGCAAAATGGTAGTACACGTTGGTGAAACAGGTGCCGGTAACAGTGCTAAACTGGCTATCAATACCCTGCTTAGTTTTTATACCCAAGGACTGGCCGAAGCGGTTATCCTCGCCAAAAACAATGGCATCGAGCCGGCAGTTTTGTTGGATCTTTTGGGTAATGCGGCTATTGCAAACCCCTACACCAAATTAAAAGGCGAGGCTATCACCAATAATAGTTATAAGGCGGCATTCAGCCTCAAAAACATTGTGAAGGACCTGAAGTTATCTAAAGATATAGGCCTCACCACGCCTTTAGGCGAAGCTGCCCTAAATACTTTTGAGAAGGCTTCTGCAGAATTTGGCGATGAGGATCTTATAGCTATCTATAAATATTTGGATAAGGGCAATTAATTATTCCGTTGTTTTTTCAAGGAGAACGCTGGTTTGTTTGATTTTATCTGTTCAGAATTATCATACAGGCTCAGCGTTTTTTTATTGATGATGAACGAATAGGCTTTTTGGCTTTTGGTGTTCAGGTTAAATATGATCTCGTCGTGGCTGTGCAGCGGGGCGGTTATCAGGTCATCCTGCACATAGTAGGTGGTAAAGCCTGCCATGCCGTTTACTTTACCATCATCTGTAAAACGGGCTACTATCTTTTTGCCTGATGCATCTGTACCCTCGTACCTGCCCGATAGGATGGCCTGGTTGATCATAAAGCTCATGCCCGCAGCTAAGCCCCCCTCGGGTTGCTTATCCATAGCTTTAATGTATTGTGCGGTATTGGTTTCTTTGGTTTTATCGTCGTAGTGATAGATGATCAGGGTGGTGTCCTTTTTTAACTTATAGCTCAGTTCATCGTTACCCAGCATAATGGTGGTAGTGTTTCTGCCCGGCTGAAACTTTAAACTCTGGTTATTGCCTTCGTGGTTATTCCAAACAACGGGCACGCTGATGCTATCGCCCGTAAGTTTAGCCGTATCTATGTACATTACCGTAATGCCCTGGCCTTTTTCTACCGCTTCTAACGGCGATTTGGTTTTCTTTACTTTTTTAACATAATCCTTCTTAACCCACAAGCCGCCTATTATCGGCTTAAACTGGTGGATCAGCGCCGGGGATTGATTAAGCCTGCTGTTAGTGTTTTCCTGGTTGGCATCATCGGTTTTGCTTTTGCATGATAAAAAAACACTCAGTATTAGCGGAAGGCAGATAACTCTTTTCATGTAGGGCGTATTAATAATCCCAATATAGGGAATAAAGCTGTTGAACGGACATTTAAAGGCGCTTTTTAATATTCTTATTTGAAGTGTTTTACGCATCATTTAAGGATTATGCATCCATTAGTCATAAATTAGCACTGATAGATAAACAAATTCCAACCTTCAAAGTTCTTTCGTATTTTTGTAACTTATTAATTCCACTCCTGCATGAATGCTGATGCTGTTAAAATGCTGCAAGGCCGTTACTGTAATTCGTTAACAGATTATTCCCGTTTTGTAACCCGCGAGGTTGCTATTGGCGATGTGCCAATGGGCGGTAATAATCCAATCCGCATACAAAGCATGACTACTACCGATACCATGGATACCATTGGTACAGTAGAGCAAACCATTCGTATGGTAGATGCAGGTTGTGAGTATGTACGTATTACTGCACCCAGCATTAAGGAAGCCAGTAACCTGGCCGAAATAAAAAAACAACTGCGCATGCGTGGTTATAATGTACCCCTGGTTGCCGATATCCATTTTACCCCGAATGCAGCCGAGGTGGCCGCCCGTATTGTAGAAAAGGTACGTGTAAACCCCGGTAACTACGCAGATAAAAAGAAATTTGATACCATAGAATATACCGATCTGGAGTACCAGGGCGAACTGGACCGCATCTTTCAAAAGTTTACCCCGTTGGTAAATATTTGTAAAGAGTATGGCACGGCTATGCGTATTGGCACCAACCACGGCTCGTTGAGCGACCGCATCATGAGCCGTTATGGTGATACCCCGCAGGGCATGGTAGAGAGTGCGATGGAGTTCATCAGGATGTGCGAGGCCCTGGGTTATTACAGCCTGGTGGTGAGCATGAAAAGCAGTAACCCGCAGGTTATGGTACAGGCTTATCGCTTATTGGTGCAAACTATGGTAGCTGAGGGTATGAACTATCCGCTGCACCTGGGTGTAACCGAAGCCGGCGACGGCGAGGATGGTCGCATCAAATCTGCCGTGGGCATTGGCACCCTGCTGGAAGATGGCCTGGGCGATACCGTGCGCGTATCCCTAACCGAAGAACCAGAAGCAGAAGCGCCTGTTGCTATTGCGCTGGTAAAACGCTATAGTGAGCGAAAAGCACAAAGCGAAAAGCACAGAGCTGAGAAAAAAGGGCTGTCAGTTTTTAGCTTTCAGCCTTCGGCTCATTCTCCTTATGAATACAAAAAACGCGAAACCTACGAGGCTAATGCCTTTATAGGCGGCCACATGGTACCAAGGGTGGTGCTTGATCTGTCGCAGGCTAATTTGAAAGATGCATCGGTAATGAACGATGCCGGCTACCTGTATTCGCCAATTTTGGATAAGTATAAAATGGCCGAGCAATCGGTAGATTTTGTTTACCTGGGCGATAGTTTGCCGTCGTTTAACCTGCCCGGCAACTTAAAGCAACTTTATAATTACGCCACCTGGCAAAAACTGACTAACCAAACGCTTTGCCACCCGCTGTTTACGCTGGGAGAATATATTAGTGCCGACGCCAACCGAACATCGGCCTTAAACCTGGTGCGCATTACCAATGCCGATCTGGATTCGGAGGCCTTTGGTTTGATTCCACTGGATAATAGTTTAGTGTTTGTATTGGAAACCGACGAGCCACACGGCATGGCCGATCAACGTACCTTCTTCCTGAAACTGCAGGAAGTGGAGCTGGATGTACCGGTAATAGTGAAGAGAAGCTATGCATTCTCAGACCATAGACCATCGACCATGGACCATGGTCAAATCGACTTAACGACTTACTTGCAGCTTTACGCCGCTACCGATTTAGGTGCTTTGTTAGTTGATGGTTTTGGCGATGGCATTTGGATAGACGCCCCTCAGGTCCCTGCAAATATTATTACCTCTACTGCATTTGGGATACTACAGGCAACCCGCTCCCGAATTTCTAAAACAGAATATATATCCTGCCCAAGCTGTGGGCGCACCCTGTTCGATCTGATGGTGACCACCCAGATGATCCGTAGCCGTACCAGTCATTTAAAAGGGTTGAAAATTGGTATTATGGGCTGTATTGTAAATGGCCCCGGCGAAATGGCCGATGCTGATTATGGCTATGTAGGCTCGGGTACCGATAAGGTTACCTTATACCGAGGCCAGGAAGCAGTTAAAAAAAATATCAATTCTGCAAACGCGCTCGATGAACTTATCGGTATCATTAAAGGTGATGGTAACTGGATAGAGCCGGCGGAATAGCCCATATGTTTGCATGGTGCACATAGTCTTGGATGATATACCCATCTACCCTGTATTTCCTGCCAACATGTCACCGAATGGTAAGGTAGCCTGACTATTTGGGTGTTTATTGTCAATTGCTTTCCAAATTTTCTGCCAAATAGATATTGGCACAGGCATTGATAAATAGGTGAGGAAGCAAAATAATAATTAATAAAAATCAAATCATAATATGTCTAAAATAATTGGAATTGACTTAGGAACAACAAACTCCTGTGTTGCAGTAATGGAAGGTAACGAACCTGTAGTTATTGCTAATAGCGAGGGAAAACGTACTACGCCTTCTGTTGTAGCTTTTGTTAACGACGGTGAGCGTAAAGTGGGCGACCCGGCAAAACGCCAGGCCATTACAAACCCAACAAAAACTATTTATTCAATAAAACGCTTTATGGGTAACAACTTTAATGAGGTAACTCAGGAAGTTGGCCGTGTACCTTATAAAGTAGTTAAAGGCGACAACAATACACCACGTGTGGAAATTGGCGACCGTAAATATACTCCTCAAGAGATCTCTGCAATGATCCTTCAGAAAATGAAGAAAACTGCTGAAGATTTTTTAGGCCATGAAGTTACAGAAGCGGTTATTACCGTACCTGCTTACTTTAACGATGCACAACGCCAGGCAACCAAAGAAGCCGGTGAAATTGCTGGTTTAAAAGTTCGCCGTATCATCAACGAGCCTACTGCTGCTGCCCTTGCATATGGCTTGGATAAAGCACACAAGGATATGAAAATTGCTGTGTTTGACTGTGGTGGTGGTACGCATGACGTATCTGTACTGGAGTTAGGTGATGGCGTTTTCGAAGTAAAATCTACCGATGGTGATACACACTTAGGTGGCGATGACTTTGACCAGGTTATTATCGACTGGATGGCAGACGAATTTAAAAGCGACGAAGGTGTAGACCTGCGTAAAGACCCAATGGCTTTACAACGCTTAAAAGAATCTGCTGAGAAAGCTAAAATTGAATTATCAAGCTCTACCCAAACAGAAATTAACCTGCCATACATAACTGCAGGTGCAGAAGGCCCAAAACACTTGGTTAAAACCTTAACCCGTGCAAAATTTGAGCAATTGGCTGATAGCCTGATCAAACGTACTATTGAGCCTTGTAAAACTGCTTTGAAAAATGCAGGTTACAGCACATCAGATATCGACGAAGTTATTTTGGTGGGTGGTTCAACCCGTATCCCTGCTATACAGGATGCAGTTCAAAAATTCTTTGGTAAAGCGCCTTCAAAAGGTGTTAACCCTGATGAAGTTGTTGCTATTGGTGCAGCTATACAAGGTGGTGTATTAACGGGCGAGGTTAAAGACGTGTTATTGTTAGACGTTACCCCACTATCATTAGGTATTGAAACTATGGGCGGTGTAATGACTAAATTAATTGAGTCTAACACTACTATCCCTACCAAAAAATCAGAAACGTTCTCAACAGCGTCTGATAGCCAGCCATCTGTAGAGATACACATTTTACAGGGCGAGCGCCCAATGGCAGCGGGTAACCGTACCATAGGCCGTTTCCACCTGGATGGTATACCACCTGCACCTCGTGGTGTGCCACAGGTAGAAGTAACCTTCGATATCGATGCGAATGGTATATTACATGTATCTGCAAAAGATAAGGCTACCGGTAAAGAGCAAAAAATACGTATCGAGGCTTCTTCAGGTTTAACTGATGCCGAGATCAAAAAGATGAAGGACGAAGCTGAAGCTAACGCTGATGCGGATCAAAAAGCAAAAGAAGAAGTTGAAAAACTGAACTCTGCTGATGCCCTGATCTTCTCTACCGAGAAACAATTAAAAGAGTACGGCGATAAAATCCCTGCTGATAAAAAAGGCGCTATAGAAGCTGGTTTAGAGAAATTGAAAACTGCTTACTCTGCAAAAGACCTTGCAGCTATTGAACCTGCACAGGAAGAGTTAAACGCCGCATGGACTGCTGCATCTGAAGACATGTACAAAGCGTCTGCTGATGGCGGCCAACAACCAGGAGCTGACGCAGGTCAGGCTGGTGGTGCGCAACCAGAAGGTGGTGCTGATAATGTAACAGATGTTGACTTCGAAGAAGTTAAATAAGTTTAGCCCACTATAAAATAGAAAGGCCCCGAAATTCGGGGCCTTTTTTTGTGTTGTATGACGCGCGTCATTGCGAGGTACGAAGCAATCTCTTTAGGATAGTTGTACACCTTGCAGGTCCGATTTGCTTAAAGAGATTGCCACACTGTCGCTCGCGATGACCAAGTGGGATTAAAAGAAAAGCCAACACATTTTGTGCTGGCTCTTTTTTATAAATGCTTTATCGTTATAATATTAAATTATTCACCTTCTCCACCAATTCTGTTAAATCAAAGGGTTTATTGATGATGGCATCGCAGCCATAAGCGTACAGATCAGATTCGTGGCTGATATAAGCCGAAAAAATAATAACCGGTACATTGCTGAATTTTGGATGAGCCTTGATGGTTTGGCAAAGTTCGCCGCCGTTTTGGCCTGCAACACGATAATCAAGAATAACCAAATCAGGAGAGAAAGACTCTACTAATGGCATAACATTTACGCTTTCACCGGTGCTTTTTACTTCAAAATTTTCGTAGGTAAGTGTTTCGTGAACGATATCAAGAATATCCTGATTATCATCCAGTACTAAAATACGTTTCACCATGTTTAAATAAGTATAAATTAAAAAGTTAGTAAAGATACTGAAGTAAGATGAAAAACATATGATGCCTATACTAAAACGGTTACAAATTAGGGGACATTTGATCCGCTTAATGTAAAAATAGTGGCGCAAATTAAATTACTAAGAAATATTATAATTAATTAAAATATTAGGTGATACATGTTTTAATAAGGGGTATATTATTGTAACAGTTTGATATTGAATATTGTGTAATAAAAAAGCCACCTTTTAGGTGGCTTTGTAATATTTAATAAGGATATGCTTTACCCGGGTGTGCCCGTTTCCATGCACGGCGACGTTCTAACCAGGCGGCATGTTTTTTTTTCTGTTCGCGTTTGCGGGCTTCGTTACCAATAATGTAACCACCGCCTGCACCAATAGCGCCGCCAATTACAGCACCACCAACATTTTTACCAATTAGTGCCCCTGCAACTGCGCCACCGGCACCGCCAATAATAGCACCTTTACCTTGCTTACTTATTCCTTTGTCCTGTGCCTGTGCATTAAAGTTAACCGTAGTGGTTAAGGATAATAACAAGCCTCCGTATATTATTAACTTTTTCATGGTATTGTATCTTATAATAAATAACTCTATAACAAATAGCAAGCCATAACGCCTACGCCTAGTATAGAGCATTATTTAGGTTAATGGTTTAAAAGTTATTTTAAAAAGTTGAGTATGGCTGCAGCAAATTGTATAGTATTACCTGCACTGTTGTGGTCGCCGGGTACGTTAACCAATTGGGCATGAGGTATCATTTTTTTAAGAATGCTTACATCGCCATTGGTATTGTCCTCGGTGCCATCTATTAGTAATACAGGTATTTTAACCTTCGCCAACTCCGCCGGGCTGGTACTTGGCTGGTGTTTTTGCTGGTATGCCAGCGCAAGATTATCAAACTTGTTTTTATGGATCCAAGCCATCATTTCATCTACATCGTGCAGGGTGGTATCACCCATCAGGGCTTTGTAGGCATGCAGCCGCCTTGGCCATTCCGGGTTGGTATAGTCGGCACCCATGCCGCCCATAACCGCTTTATTAATGCGTTTATCCAGCACCATTAAGCGGGATGTAATAATAGACCCACGTGAATAACCCACAACCGCATAGTGTTTAAAACCCAGTTTGGTTGCCAGCCCCATTACATCTTTAGCTTCTGCATCATTATTGTATCCGGCATCTGTATGTGGCTTGTCTGATTGGCCGTTGCCCCGTTGGTCTAGTATAATAACCTGGTAACCAGCCTCAACTAGTGCTGGGTATAGTGTGCCGCGTTTCCACCCCTGGCCGGTGCCGGTAAAGCCATGTATCAATATTACGGGGTAGCCATCACCTTTTACCTCGTAGTATATTTTAGTGCCGTCAAAAGATGAAAAAAGTTGGCCTTCGGGTTGTTGGGCGTAAAGGCTTGTACAGCAGGCAAAGTAAATTAGTAGGCTTATTGCTATCTTTTTCATACAATTAAACAAATAAGTTTAAAATAACTACCCCCATCAGGCCAATTAAGGATACCAAAGTTTCCATAACAGACCATGATCGGAAAGTATCTTTGATGCTTAGGTTAAAATATTCTTTAAATAGCCAAAAGCCAGAGTCGTTTACATGCGAAAAAGCTAAACTGCCTGCACCTATAGATAATACCATGAGGTTGGGGTTTACATGTTCGGTAACTACCAGGCTGGCCACAATACCTGCAGCAGTTAAACCCGCCACCGTAGCCGAGCCTAAACTAACGCGTATAATAGCGGCAATTACCCAACCTAAAACCAGCGGCGGCATATTAAATGCTTTAAGGCTGTTAGCAATTTCTTTATCTACACCGCTGGCAGTCAATACTTCCTTAAACGCACCAGATCCGGCTATGATGAGCAGGATGATAGATATATCTTTCACCGCATCGGTAAAGTTAACTGCAATGGTACCCATACTGCGGCCCTGCTTAATGCCCAGGGTATAAGTAGCTACTATTAAAGCTATCAGCATTACGATGGACGGATCGCCCAAAAATGCCATGGCTTTTAAAATATGCAGATTAGTAACGCCCAGGTATGGAAAAAATGCCGTTAGCATTAAAAGCAGCACAGGTAATAATGCCGTAAAAAAGCTGACGAAAGTGCTTGGCAATTTATCGGCAGGCATTTCTTCTGCCCTGAATGTTGCCAATGGTTCTGAGGGGATTTTTTTGAGGAACTGGGCAAATACAGGGCCGGCCAGTATAATAGCAGGTATGGCTATCATCAGCCCATAAACAAAAGTGGTAGCCATATTTGCGTGGAAAAGTACTACTAAAGCAGAGGGCGAAGGGTGCGGCGGCAAAAAACCATGTGTAACAGATAAAGAAGCTATCATGGGTAAGCCAATAAATACCGCAGGCAATTTGTATTTATAAACTACCGAGAATATCAGCGGTACCATTAATACAAACCCTATTCCGTAGAATAGGGGGATACCAATAATAAAACCGGCTGCTACCAGCGCCCATTGAATATATTTTTGGCCCACTGCATTTACCAGTACTTCGGCAATTTTTTGAGCCGCACCACTGGCTGCCACTAATTTACCAAGCATTGCCCCAAGGCAAATGATAATAAGCAGGCCGCCTAAAATATCGCCTATACCTTTTTGTACCGATGCCGTAACCTTGTTTACAGGTATACCCAGCATAAGCCCGGCGGCAATAGATACCACTAAAAAAGCAAGGAAAGGATTAACCTTTACCCAGCTAACTAAAAGTATAAGCAGTATGATGCAGAATAATATGACCAGCATTGTTTCTAAGTTCAGGGGTTTATAATTTGATGGATACCGGGGTGCCGGTTCAACTAAAGTAATAATTATATCAATTAAGTGTGCGCAGTGCTTAAATTTAAAAGGATATGAAAACCTGCTATTTTACAATTGCCTTACCGCGTTAGTATAGTTAAACTTTGTTTCTTTGCAGTTATGACAAGCCAACGCTATTTTTTCCTGATATTGATACTGGGTTCGCTTACGGCACTTGCTCCATTCTCTATTGATATGTATTTGCCCGGATTTCCGGATATGGCCAGGTCACTTCATACCAGCCCGGAAAATGTTGCTTTATCGCTATCCAGCTTTTTTATAGGCATATCTGCAGGGCAGTTGCTTTATGGCCCTTTATTAGACAAATACGGTCGTAAACCCCCATTGTATTTTGGGTTAGGGCTATACATTGTAGCTTCTATAGGGTGCTATTTTTCTGCCACTATAGAAATGCTCATTGCTATGCGGTTTATCCAGGCTGTTGGCGGATGTGCAGCATCGGTTGCATCTATAGCCATGGTACGCGATATTTTCCCGGTACAGGATAATGCTAAGGTATTTGCCTTGTTGATATTGGTGTTAGGCGCATCACCCATGATAGCGCCTACGGTTGGCGGTTATGTTACCACCGCTTTTGGGTGGCAGGTAATATTTTTGATTTTAGCAGTAATAGCTATACTGATAAGCATTGCCGTTATATTTTTTCTGCCGGAGAGTTATAAGCCCGATCCATCATACTCTTTAAAACCAAAGCCTATTATTAATGGCTTTTTAATGGTTATAAAAACCCCGCAGTTTTATACCTATGCTATTAGTGGGGGTATCGCTTTTTCGGGTTTATTCGCCTATATTTCTTCCTCACCATTGGTGTTTATGGATGTATTTAAGGTAAGCAGCAAAGTTTACGGGTGGATCTTTGCTATATTATCTGTAGGTTTTATTGGTTCCAGCCAGGTAAATAGCCGGCTTATTAAAAAATATAAAAGCGGGCAAATTGTAAGCGTAGCGCTTATAGCCATGGTTATATTGTCTGTACTGTTTCTTATCGGCTCTATCCAAAATATACTTGGCCTGGTTGGCACCATTATAATGATATTTTTAGTGTTATGCTGTATTGGCATTGCCAGCCCTAATACCTCTGCTTTGGCTTTGGCACCCTTCGAAAAAAATGCAGGTACGGCATCATCGCTTTTAGGCGCATTTCAAATGTGTATCGGTTCTGTCGTATCTGTAGGCATAAGTTTATTTAAAAGCCAATCGTCTATTCCCATGTCGGCTATTATGTTGGCGGCATCATCGCTGGCACTACTGGTTTTAGTGATAGGCAGGCGTAATATTACTGAAAAGGTTGAATCCAAGAACGGTTCGTTTGCCGCGCATTAATAATTTCTAATTGCTTTAGATAGTGGTTGTTTAATTATTAGCCAGTGTACTTATTTATGCCTGCCACTACACAATACTCAAAAAACCAAACCAAGGTGCATTTTTCAAATAAATAAGGATATAGTACACTGCATTAAATACTCATAATTAGTTTATTAAATATAAATGCTTGTTTGGTTTAATATCTAAAAAACTTTACATTTATAACCGTAGTTATTACAGTTATAAACCTCATGAAAAAAATACTATTTGCAGCCATCATGTTTTGGCAGCTAAATGCTTTTGCGCAAAGCACTGCCAGCATCACTATTACAGGTAATACAGGCCAAATCATCAGCAGGCATATATATGGGCAGTTTGCAGAACATTTAGGGCGTGGTATATACGATGGGTTTTGGGTAGATAAAAACTTACCTGTTGCCAAACAAGATCGCATTCGTTTAGATGTGGTTAATGCCTTAAAAAAAATAAAGATCCCTAACCTGAGATGGCCGGGAGGCTGCTTTGCCGACGAGTATCACTGGCGGGATGGTATTGGCCCACGTGCGCAACGGCCTAAAATGGTAAATACCAGTTGGGGAGGTGTTACCGAGGATAATAGCTTTGGCACTCACGAGTTTCTGGCTTTATGTAAATTACTGGATACCGAGCCTTACATTGCGGGTAATGTAGGAAGCGGCACGGTAGAAGAAATGTCTAAATGGATAGAATATTTAAACTCTAACAGTAGCAGTACGGTAGCGCAAATGCGCAAGCAAAACGGGCACCCAGAGCCTTATAAAGTAAGTTTTTGGGGAGTAGGTAACGAAAGCTGGGGCTGTGGTGGCGAGATGACGCCCGAGTACTATGCTAACGAATTTAAACGCTATGCCACATTTGCTAAAAATTACCCTAATGCACCCTTGAAGAAAATTGCCAGCGGCGCCAACGCATCTGATTATAACTGGACAGAAGTATGCATGAAGAATATCCCTAACTGGATGATGTGGGGCTTATCGTTACATTATTATACCCTGCCAACCGGCGATTGGAGCAAAAAGGGATCGGCCACTAAATTTAGCGAGCAGGAGTATTTTAACACCATGGTAAACTGCCTTAAAATGGAAGAGCTGGTTAATAAGCACGCTGCAATTATGGATAAATATGATCCCGGTAAAAAAGTGGCTCTGGTAGTTGATGAATGGGGGATATGGACAGATACCGAACCTGGTACCAACCCAGGCTTTTTATACCAGCAAAACAGCCTGCGCGATGCTTTAATAGCAGCTACCACCTTAAACATATTTAATAACCATTGCGATCGTATTAAAATGGCCGAACTGGCGCAAACGGTGAACGTATTGCAGGCGCTGATATTAACTGAAAAAACTAAAATGCTGTTAACGCCTACCTATCATATATTTGATATGTACAAGGTGCATCAGGATGCTAAATACCTGGCCATAAAATTAAACTCGCCGGATTACGAGGTAGGTGGCAAGAGTATCCCTGCTGTAAACGTATCAGCCTCGCAGGATGCAGCTGGTAAGGTACACATATCGTTAGTTAACCTTGATGCCGGTAAATCCGTAAACATAAGCACACAGTTAAAGGATATCCGTTGGACAGCGGTTAGCGGGCAAATATTAACATCGCCTGATATTACAGATATAAATACGTTTAATGCACCTGCAAAAGTGCAACTAAAAAACTTTACAGGTGCTAAAAAAGAGGGCGATAACCTGGTGGTTACCATTCCCGCAAAATCGGTAATAACGCTGGAGCTTAGGTAGCTTTTTTAGCCTGCTTGCTTATATTTTGTTCAGCCTTTTTTACCTCATCTTTTTCGCTTAAAGGCATATCGGTTTCCAACTCTTTAACGGGTGGTGAAGCGGGCTGTTTTAAAGTTTGTTTTTTGGTTTTGGGGTTACTGGCTGCATTTTTCATGTTATATCCTCCTCATAAAATAACTTAGCGTATATCAAAAGGTTTAAAAAAGCTGCAATTTTAAGCGCGTTTAAACACCTAATAACTATCTATAAGGGTAAACTTAGCTTTAGTGCGGTTATTTTTTGAGTTGGCGCAACTCAGTTTTCAGCTCGTTGAGTTGTAGTTTTGCCTGCCTGTTTTCCAGGTAAAAGTAAATAGCAAAAGCCAGGAACACTTTGCCCAATACAAATATAGCTGCTAAAACCCATTTCCATGCTTTGTGCACTTTCATGTAGTTATTTTCGGCTTCTACTTCTATATAGTGCGGCCCGTTATCGGGTTTGGTGAAGTTAGTATAGTTGGTGTCTTCCTGCTCTTCAAACTTTTTAGGGTCATTTTTCTGTCGCAGTACGATCTCGTCTATACTATCAGATATTTTATCCCAGGTACGGGCGGGTGGGGTTATCGCCATTTGTTGGGCAATAAGTTCCATGTCATTTTCCAACTCTTTCAGGGCAATATTCACCTCAGGATAGTTGGCTTTCATATACAGCAGTTCCTGAACCTCCTGTTCGGAGGCAGAACCAGTTACATAGGCTTCCAATATGCCGCTATTAATGTACTGCTGTATCATTACGGTGTTTCCTGATAATAATAAACGATTCTCTTAGTAAACCCTTAACGGTGTGTTCTGATTTATTTAATTCTGTTGCCAGCGTAGCAATAGTTTTGCCGTAGTAATGTATACCACAAAAAACAAGCTGTTGCTCCCGGTTCATCAAATCTATAAACTTATTTCCGGCAATGCTCTTTTTGGCTTCAATATCGTTCCTATCGGTACAATATTCCAATATAGATATAAAAGATGAAAGCTTTTTGCGTGCTAATTGTTGTAAACCTAAGAAAGGTTTAGCACCTGGTTTTAAGATCTCTTCAATATCCTGCTCTTTAAGCTCGTTAAAAATCTCTGCCAAGTATTGTTCGGCAATGTTAAGTTCTTTAACAACTTCCTTGATATACCCTAATAGCAACGGCCCATACTTAGTGTATAAACTATGCTTGGTTTGCTTAATTGTGGGTAATGAAGCTTCAGTATATGTTAACTGTTGTTTCAATTTATCAAAGTTGATCGTAAATGTATTCTAAAGTATTTATAATTTCCAAATTTGTGATAACGATTGATTAGTTGATCAAAATATTTTATCACGAATGCTTAGCTATTTAATGCCTGCCACAAACTACTAAGCCTTTCCTGATTATAAAAAGCCTCACCAACTTAACGTGATATTACCCTTTAATATTTACACCGCTGCTGTAAGCAAAAGCACTGTTAAACGCATCAGTAGCATGCGGAATAACATCCGGCAGTTTATGGGCATTTTTGCGTAGGTAATGGCTGGCAACACCTGTAATTAAGGCAGCTGCTCCGCCAATAATCATACCCTTAAATATACTTTGCTTATTTTTTTTAAATATGGCTGCACCTGCAAATGCGCCAGATGCTATATGCAAGCCTAACTGCTTTATATTCAAATTATCTTTAAATTGTGTATGGTGCTTGTTTTCATTTTCGGCGGCAGATAACAGTGATATAGCAATAGAAGTAACAGGCGCTTGCACAAACCGCACTATACGAAACGGGCTTGCATAAAACCCATTACTGTAATAATTAGCTATAGCCGGGGCTGCACTTGCCCGCATACCTGCTACTGCGCCTAATCCTAAAGTTTGCCAAATGGGTTTACTACTGTTGTGCATATTACTTATCTTAATACATTTAAGCAACAACCTATTATAGTGAAGGTTTGCATCAAAAACATTTATAAGCTTATTTTGACGTTATCCTTACGCTAATATTTACCATTAGCAGTAGATTTATACCAAATTTTAAGCTATGAAAATAGAGATATGGAGTGATGTAATGTGCCCGTTTTGCTATATAGGTAAACGACGCTTTGAAGATGCATTACAACAGTTTGTACATAAAAACGAGGTAGAAATAGAATGGAAAAGTTTCCAGCTTAACCCAGATATGGTTACCAACCCGGCTATTGACATTAACCAATACCTGGCTGATGCCAAAGGGTGGACCTTAGATTATGCACAACAAATGAATAACCATGTTACCCAAATGGCTGCCGAAGTTGGTTTAACCTATCATATGGATAATGCGGTTGTAGCCAATAGTTTTAAGGCGCACAGGTTTACACACCTGGCCAAAAAACATCAATTAGGCGATGCTGCCGAAGAAGCCTTATTTAAAGCTTATTTTACCGAAGGTAAAAATGTTGATGATACCGATACCCTTATCGAATTAGGCATCTCCATTGGCCTTGAGGCTGAAGCCACCCGGCTGGTGCTTACTACTGATGCCTATGCCGATGATGTTAGGCATGACATTGCCGAGGCACAATACCTGGGTATTAGCGGCGTGCCATTTTTTGTAATGAATAATAAGTATGGCGTATCCGGCGCACAGGCTGTGCCGGTATTTGCCCAAACGTTAGAAAAAGCTTATGAAGAATGGAGCAGCGAACAAGGCAAACCTAAATTAGATATTATTGAAGGCCAGGCTTGCGGACCGGATGGTGACTGCTAATAAGGTATCAGTATGGTAATTGATCTACATAGTATTATACGTAAAAAGGATAATCTTGCTAATGGATATTATTAGCAAGAAATATATTTTATATTTATGTCCTGAATACTACTATATGAGTAAATGCTACAATAAACTGTTTGTTATTTTAATTTTTGTTTTGGCCATAAGCAGCTGTAAGGTTGATGCCCCTATATATCCTGAAGGTGCTGTGCCCGATTTTACCAATGTAGGTGGTGGCCTTTCAAATGCTACTATTGAATATACTATTGATGGGCAAATAAAAAGATTTAGTACGGGCTTTTTCCAGGTGATTGCCCCAACGGATGGCCTGCCCGACGGTAATATACAGATAGCCGGTGGCTTAGATCCCAATACGGCATTTTCCTTATCGGCAAGTACGGTTGTAGCAGGTACGTTTGATGCAGATGTAATTTTAATAGGTACGTTACTAGGTTCGGGCAAAGTTACCTTTACTCAAATTAGTACCGATAACAGTGGTTTAAAAGGCACTGTAAAGGGTACTTTTACCGGCAAGGTAGTTAGTTTGACAGACCCGGGAATTGAAAAGGATGTTTCGGGCTCTTTCAGTATTAAGATGTAAAGCATACTACTTATACTAACAGGTATTGTAATAATTAATATTAAGATACTATATTTGCGCCTTAGTGTAATAATTACACTAAGTTTAAAATATGCATTTGAAAGCAATAACGCCAAATTATAATTTTTCACGTACTACACTGCGCATTGCAGTGGGTGTTATGTTTTTTATGACGGGTTTGTGCTTTGCCAGTTGGGCATCGCGTATTGCAACTATTCAGCAAAATCTTAATCTTACAGATGCTGCGCTCGGCGGTGTATTGTTTGCCATGCCGGTTGGTTTAATGTGTTCGTTACCTTTTTCGGGTTGGGTAATTACCCGTATTGGCAGCCGTAATTTGTTAATATCGGCGCTTACTGTTTATGCAATATCATTACTAACCTTAAGCATGGCGCAAAATACGGTGCAATTAGTTGCCTGCCTTTTGGTGTTTGGCTTTGCCAGCAATGCTGTAAATATATCTGTTAATACCCAGGCTGTTGCTGCCGAAGGGTTATATAAACGCCCCATCCTGGCATCTTTTCATGGCTTATGGAGTTTGGCCGGCTTTACAGGCGCCGCTATAGGTACTTTTATGATAGGTAACCATGTTATCCCATTTAAGCATTTTAGCCTGATTATGGCTATTGTCATAATTAGCGTAATATTAACTACCCGTTATTTAAAAAGTGATAAACCTGCTAGTGCCGGCCCGGCATTTGTAATGCCCGATAGTTCGCTGATTAAACTTGGGTTAATTGCTTTTTGCTCGATGGTGTGTGAAGGTGCTATGTTTGATTGGAGTGTTATTTACTTTAAAAAGGTGGTGCTGGCTCAAAACGCCCTAATGGGGGCAGGCTACACGGCGTTTATGTTAACCATGGCAACCGGGCGATTTATTGCAGATAAATTTGCACACCGGTTTGGTTTAAAACGTACCCTGCAAATAAGCGGGATGCTTACAGCAACCGGTTTACTTACCGCAGTAATTTTCCCTTACTTATATACCGCCATCTTTGGCTTTTTACTTGTAGGCTTTGGGGTATCTTCTGTTGTGCCTTTGGTTTACAGTGCGGCTGGCAAATCAAAAACAATGTCGCCGGGTGTTGCATTGGCCGCAGTTTCTACCATAAGTTTTATGGGCTTTTTATTTGGCCCTCCGGTTATTGGTTTTGTGGCTGGCCTGGCTACATTAAGGGCATCATTTACCCTGATAGCCGCTATGGGTATTTGTGTAACCATATTTTCTACCAAGGCAAAAATTTATTAAGCTTTATTCAGATCCGCTGCGTTAGGGTTAAGTACATATTCAAAGTGTTCGTAACCGTTATGGAAGATGAACTTGATGCGTTCATGCGGCAGGTTAATGTCTAACGATATAGCACCTAATGTAGCAGGCAGGTTATCTCTTATCAATTTCAGGTCGGTTACATGGGGCATATCAATAGCAATATCTTCGCCACGTGCCTCTATTTTCCAGTCTTTAACACCGGCGGCTTGTAAAACTTGTAACCATTTTTGCTGATAGGCATTCATAATGTTTAATTTTTGAATAATAAACAGGTATTAGCGCATTAAGTTTTAAAGGATTGTCTGTCGGTAGGATAAAATATAGCTAAAGGTTTTGTTATAACGGAAATAGTTAATTATTACATTACGCTGAATATCTTTTAAAACAATTTAGCCCCTATATCTATCTATATCTCACATAAGTTATACCTTTGCCAAATTAATGGATAGCGTAGATACATCACCAAAACCAATACCCAAACGTTTTAAAAAAACGCAGAATAAACTGGCTGAATTTTTTTTAATGTTGCACAGGGTTTATGCGTTTATAATACGTTTTTTTAAGGAGGTATTTTTACCGCCTTATGAATTTAAAGAGATTGTTCGCCAATGTTATGAAACCGGTGTACGTTCGTTCACGCTTATTACCCTTACCGGTTTTATTGTGGGGGTTATTTTTACCAAGCAAAGCCGCCCTTCGTTAACCAACTTTGGCGCCGAATCCTGGTTGCCGTCGCTGGTATCCATCGCTATCATGAAAGCCCTTGCACCACTGGTTACCGCGCTTATTGCTGCGGGCAAGGTAGGTTCTAGTATAGGGGCCGAACTGGGATCTATGCGGGTTACCGAGCAGATAGATGCTATGGAAGTATCGGGCACTAAACCCTTTAAATTTTTGGTTTGCACGCGTGTTATCGCTACAACCATCACTATACCATTGCTGGCTACTTATGTTGCATTTATAGCGCTTTTGGGTGGCTACTTAAACGTAAGCCAAAACGAGGGTACCAGCTACCTTACCTTTATGGAACAGGCTTTTGAGCCGCTTACATTTATAGATTTTTGGGCATCATTAAGCAAGGCCATTGTATTTGGTTTTACCATAGGTATTGTGGGCTGTTATCAGGGTTACAACTCTACCAAAGGTACCGAGGGTGTGGGTAAAGCTGCCAACGGTGCTGTAGTAACGGCCATGTTTTTGGTGTTTATAGAAGAGGTTTTAATTGTACAGATAGCCGGTTGGTTCCGCTAATATCATGGAGAAAAAGAAGGCACATATCGACATGAATAACGAGGTTATCAAACTTCGCGGGGTTGAAAAATCTTTTGCGGATTATGATGTGCTTCGTGGTATCGACCTTGACCTTTACCAGGGCGAAAACCTGGTGGTGCTTGGCCGTTCGGGTACAGGTAAATCTGTATTAATTAAGTTGATATCGGGCTTATTACAACCGGATGCCGGGACTATTGAAGTTTTGGGCAACGAGGTAACCACCATTACCGAACGCCAGCTGGAAGAATTACGCATCCGCATTGGCTTCTCTTTTCAAAACAGCGCGTTGTACGATAGTATGACCGTTCGTAAAAATCTGGAGTTTCCGTTGGTACGGAACCGCAAAGGCATAACCCGGGCAGAGATAGATAAGAACGTAGCAGAAGTACTGGAAGCAGTTGGCCTGTCGCAAACCATTAACCAGATGCCTTCAGAGCTTTCGGGCGGGCAGCGTAAACGTATTGGTATTGCCCGTACGCTTATCCTCAACCCCGAGATAATGCTTTATGATGAACCTACAGCAGGGCTTGACCCAATTACCTGTATCGAGATAAACGAACTGATAAACGAGGTGCAGGAGCGCTACAATACGTCGTCCATCATTATTACTCATGATCTTACCTGTGCTAAAATGACCGGTGACCGTGTTGCGATGTTGCTGGATGGACAGTTTCAGCGAGTGGGCACGTTTGACGAAGTTTTTGACACTAACGACCCGCGTGTTACCCCTTTTTACGATTATAATTTTATACAATAGATATTAGTACCCAATACAATGGATGCAGCAGAAAATAGAAGATCAATAACTGTAGGTGTGTTTGTACTGCTCGGCGTGGCCGTGTTTGTAATAGGCATACTTACCCTTGGTGGCCAGCAAAAAAGCTTTGTGAAAAGCATACATATCAGCTCAATTTTTAATGATGTTTCCGGTTTGAAAAAAGGGAACAACGTTTGGTTCTCGGGTGTAAAGGTGGGTACCATCAAAAATATCAAATTTACCGGCCTGCAACAGGTTGATGTAGAAATGAGTATTGAGGCGGCTTCGCAACCTTACATCCATAGCAATGCAGCTGTACGCATCAGTAGCGACGGTTTAATAGGTAATAAGATCATTGTGATTGATGGTGGTTCGCCGCAGGCACCTATTATACAGGATGGTGCTATTTTACAATCAGAAAAGATACTATCTACAGATGATGTGTTGAAAACCCTGCAGCAAAACAATCAAAACCTGCTGGCCATCACCACAGATTTTAAACAGTTAAGCAAACAGATCTTAGCCGGTAAAGGCACTGTAGGTACGTTACTGGCAGATAGCACCATGGGTAACCAGTTAAAGCAAACTATGCGCAACCTGCAGGCGGCTACCCAAAATGCAGCTAAAATGTCATCACAGCTAAATAGCTTTAGCAATAAGATGAATACTAAAGGCGGCCTTGCAGATAACCTGCTTACCGATACCATTACCTTTAACAGGATCCGTGCGTCGGTTAATCGCTTAAAAGAAACTGCCGACAATGCATCGATGTTAACAGATAACCTGAACAAGGCCAGCAATAAACTTAACACGACCGATAACGCCCTTGGTGTGCTTTTAAACGACCCCAAAGCGGCCGTAAAGGTGCAAACCACTATAGATTATCTGCAACAAAGCTCGGTGAAGTTAAACGACGACCTAGAAGCCGTTCAGCATAACTTTTTGCTTCGCGGATTTTTCAAGAAAAAAGAAAAGGCCAAACAGGATAGCATCAAAAAGGCCATGTAAAAACATAAAAAAAGCGATGAGTTAACATCGCTTTTTTTATGCCCTATCCATTTACTTTTTCACTTCATCCCGCTCTACCAGGTCCATTCCGCATTTACTGCAGGTGCCGGGCTTGTCTGCCGTAACCTCCGGGTGCATGGTGCAGTAGTATTTGCCTTTTGGTTTGGCAGCGTCTTTGGTTTCGGTTTTTTGGGCATTGTCGCAGGCGGCTGTTCCCAACAGCAGGCCCGCGAATGATAATATAATAAATGCTTTTTTCATGTTGATTATTTGTTTTTAATAAAGGCGGCAAAGCCAAATGCAGATACCACAAATACACCCAGCGCAGCCAGCATACTTACAATGTCGCGGATGTTTTTGCCGGCCCAGCTCATGCCGAAATATTTATGTAAAAATATAAAAGAAAGCCCTTCCGCGCGATCTATTCCGGCAACTTTTGTGGCCAGCTGAGATGTGGTGGTTTCGATGTACCAGTTTTCGCCATTGGGGTAGGCTATCTTTTGTACCGGCAGGCGCTTATTGATAAAGCCATATTCGTTATCAAACTGGCGGATCTGGCTGACCTCGGTTTTACCGTAAACTTTTTCGGGCGAAGCATCTGTATGATAAAAACTGCTTAAATAAGCGGCATAAAGTTTATCGCCGTTTGCCAGTTGTTTGCCGCTTATGGTGTTGAAATAACTTACATCCTTATTAAAATTGCTTACCTGGTAATAGGTGTTGTCGGCATACTTTACTAATCCGATACTTTTAACGCTATCCATGGGTAATTGCAAGTTAGCGAAAGACAGATCTGTACTTTTAATAAGCTGACCATACTGTTTTTCGGCAGGCTTGTTACGCAGCTTTATAATAAGATGGAATGCCCCACTGATAATAAACGTAAGCATCACCAAAGAAACGATAAGCCCCAGCTGCCTATGAAAGCGGTGCACAAAGCGGGTATCCGGTTTTTGATTGGTCTTGCGGGCCTCGCTGATGGTTTTGAATTTTTTCCAAAAGAAGCCATAAACGGTTAAGCCCGTAACCAGCGACAGGAACATAATGCCTACAATCGCCAATAATACAATGATCCGGAATTGCTCGCCGCCTATGGCTTCCAGGAAATCCCAGGTATGTAGTTGCTCAAAAACAGTAAGCATGGCCTTGCGGGTATTATTGTTAAACGTGCCCATGCGGCTTTGTGCCGTTTCTACATAAACATCCATTCCGTCCGTCCGGTCAAAAGCTATCTTCCAAACGGGCAGCAGGTGATTGATGGGCTGATAATGCGCATCAAAGGTTTTTTGCAGGGTGATGCTTTTAACTTTTGATGTGCTATCCTGCGTAAAGTAACGGGCCAGGTAGGTAGCATACAGTTTATCACCATCTTTTAATAATTCGCCGGTGGCAGCCGAGTAGTAATTGTTGGTGCTATCTTTCCCCAACACTTGGTAATAGGCCTGATCGTTAAAACAGATCAGGCCGAAATTTACAAGCTCGTTTATGGCATGCTTATCCAGCACTTGTTTAATGGATAAGCCAGGTTTAATTATCCGTTCAGGCTTGTAAACCTCCCTGGCAATAGTTGGCCTGAACCAGTTAGACATGAATGGGTGCGAAAGGCCGCTTAGTGTCCACATCATCACAGGGATAAGGGCTGTTAAGCCCAATATCCTATGCCATTTATAAAAATTTTGTTTTGCTGTTGCCATGTTTAGTGTTTTGCAAATGAGTAGCTGATACCTAAGGTATAAACCCTTGGCGGTGCTGCGTTATAGGTATCGCCATATTGGTTGCTGGTTACCGTGGTGGCATAAAGCTTATTGGTAACGTTAATGACGTTGAACCAGATGCCTGCACCTTTAATCGGCCCGCTTTTTACATCAAAACCTGTACGCACATTAAAAATATCATAACCCGAGTATGTTTTGGTATTGGCCGGGTTAGTAAAATATTTATTAATGTGCTGCCACTCGCCCGCTATCCTAAAACCATCAATATAGGCAGGTTTGTAAGTGATCTCGGAGTTGGCTATCCAGCTTGGTGCATTGCTCATGCGGTTGCCATTGTAAACGGTAACGGTACTTGAACCTGTGCTAAAGTTGGTGCTTACCTCGTTATAATCTACATAGGTATGCTTGGCATTGGTGCCGCTAAATCTAAAGCTTAGCTCCTTAACCGGCGCGTAAGCTACCGAGTATTCTATACCACGGTGACGGGTGGCACCGGCATTTTGGTTTTGGGTAGTATTATCCGGCAGTAACTGGCTGATGATCTCGTTACGGCCTTCCAGGTCATACACGGTTACTTCCACGTACATTTTTTTGTTGAATGCCGTGAACCAGCCGCCTGCCTCGTAATTGTTAAAGGTAGCCTGCTTTAATGGGGTTAACTGGCGTGCGCTGTACAGGTCGCCGGTTTCCGGTGGTTGAAAGCCTACGCTGTAGTTGGCGTATATACCTTTGTTGTTACCAAAGTTGTAGGTGAGCCCCAGTTTAGGCGCCACAATGTTAAAATTGTTGGTTTCCTGCTGTTTGTATTTGCTGCCCGCGGTTATGCCGTTAGTGAAATTATAGTGGATACGATCATAACGTAAACCCATTACAATGCGCAATGGCTCGGCAGGTTTAATTTCATACTGGGCATAAGCCGCGGTATTAAACAGCTTGATGCGATAGTTATCAATATAGTTACCTGTTGCAGTATAACCGGTATAGGTATTATTGGCCACATCTTTTTGGATGTTTAAAAATTTAGCATAATAACTGCTTGGGCTGTTATCTACATAAGCGCCTACAATTAACCGCGAATGCAGAAAATCGATATCCTGCCTATGCTGGGCCAGTAAACCCAGGCTATGAAAACTCTGATCGTTCTCCTGCCCGTTAGAGCTTAGGTAATTACCCGCATTATCCCTCACATCAGATATAAAGTAACTGGGTAATTGCGCGGTAGAGTTGTTACGGTAAAACAAGGTCAGGAAGGTACTGCTTTTGTTGGTCCAGGCGTGCTCCAGTTTGGTGTTGGCCCTAAAGGCTTTCACCTTACGGTAAGTAAAACGCTGATTAGCCCCGTAAGTGCGGCTGTAAAACTTAGCGCTATCTAAACTGCCCGGGGTTTGGGTATTTAAATAATTATAAGCTACCGATGTGGTTAAACGGGTAGAAGCATCAAAATCATAAGTGGTTTTAAAATTGCCCGAGTATTTGTCAAAGTCGGTATAATCCTGCCAGCCATCGCGCTGTTTAGCTACGTAACCGCCAACATACAGGCCAAACTTGCCCGCGGTAAAACCACCATCGGCATCAACCCTGCGGTAATGGTAGTTATCGCCCTGTACAGATACGTTGCCTGCATAACCTGCAGGTGGGCCTTGTGTAATAAAGTTAATGGCACCACCAATAGCATTGCTGCCATAAAGGGATGATGCCGGGCCTTTTACCACCTCAATATCGCGCACACCGCTCATATTTATCTCGTAAAGCGAGTTATGATTGAATATACCCGTAGGGCGTATAGGTAAGCCATCCTCCATATATAAATATAAAGCATTATAGGTAATAGGCTGGCGGATGGCCATGGTGTGCTGCTCGTTCCCTAAGTCTACCATGTAAACGCCGGTTACCTTGTTGAGTAACTGGTAAAGCGCGGTGGCCTTGGTATCGTGGATCTGGGTAGCATTAATTTTGCTGATGGCAATAGGTGCATCTTGCCTGGCCTGGCGCTCGCGGCTGGCGGTTACTACCACCTGTTGCAGATCAATGGTAGATGGTTCCAGGTTTACCTGGATTGATGCTGCTCCAGTGATGCTGTATAGCTTGTCGTTAAACCCTATCATGGTAAAACGGAGGGTTTTAAGGGTATCGGCAACTAATGTGAATTTGCCTTTGGCATTGGTAGTAGTAAGCAATTGGCCGGTGGTTGGATTGCTTATCATTACACCCTGTATAGCTTCGTGGGTGCGGGTATCGGTAACGGTACCGTGCAGGTTGCCCTGGCCAAAACATAGGGCAGGGGTAAAGCACAGCATTATATATAATAGTGTGTGTAGTTTCATAAAAACATGTAAGGTTACCACCGATAAAAAATTAGTGGTATAAATAAATTACAGCGTATGCCAAAGCATAGCAGATAAGGGCCGTTAAGCCGGTATCAAAGCTGTATTAAATAAATTTGGTGTCGTTTTTATGCGAGCCGGGGCGGCTGGAAGATGCTTGCCACTTGTTGCGGCAGTTGGATACGGTAGTTGGGAACTTTGGTTACCGATAATAAAACCGAGTAAAACTTAACCGTTACAGGCTGATTGTAGTTGGCCTCCTGAAACAGGTTTTTTTGTGCCTGCCTGTCGTCGGTGTTCTGCTTTTCTTCGGCTTGCTTTATCTTTTTCATAAAGTAGCATTTGCCGTTGCAATGCAGCTGGGGTTTATTACGGTTCTCACAAAGTTTCGTCGCGATGTAATCCTTGTTAAGCTCAAAACCCGCGTACACAAAAAAGCGCGAGAAATTGGCCGATACCAGGGATACAATTAATAAGTATGCGGTTAAACGTTGTAACATTTGGCGCAAAGGTAAGCGTTGTTAAGTGTGATAACAAATTGTTATTTACAATACGCCAAAAAGCCCCGCCGGGTTGGGCGGGGCTTAAAATATCTTTGCGAGCAGCGCTTATTTAGGGCGTTTTAAAGTAAAGTGTAACTGGTCGGCATTTACGGTTAGGTCCATAGCAACAGAATCTGCATATACCTTGCCTTTGTGTGGTACATCCAGGCCGCTTACATTTACGCTAAAGCTAAATTCGTCGCCTTTAATTTTACCATCCTCAACATTGGCATCGCCTTGTGGTGATTGTGCAGTACCGGTTAGTTTATCACCGTCAACTTTAAATTCATAACTCACCGGGAAGGTGTTGCCATCACTCATCGTTAAATTACCTGTCCATTTGCCATTCAGATCGGCAAATACGGTTGCTGCCAGGCATATCATCACGCAGCATGATAACATGGCTGTAGTAAATATTTTTCTTTTCATAATAAGGATTAATTTATAGTCCTAATATAGTGTTATTATGTAAAATAATCAGCAATAATAGGTTAACACAAAAATTCTTAAAAAAAATAGCAGGAGGTGCACCACACACTCCCGCATCCAAAAAAAGCAATCCCGATAGCAATTATTCAAACTTATCGGCAACTACCTGTATCTTTTTGCCAATCATTTCTTCGGCCTCGAAGGTTAGGGTAACTTTACCTGCTTTGCCCTCTATGGTCACGGTAACATGTTTATCGTCGCCATCGCCGCTCATCAGGGCTTTAACTACTGTTTTTCCTTCCTTAAAGGGTACTTTCCAGTCGCAAGTTTGGTAGCTTATCTTACCGGTCATCTCGTGGTCGCCGGGCGCAATGGTCAGGTCTGTTTTAGTAATGGTAACAGTGGTTTCTTCTTCTTTTGATCTAAGCACAGTTCCTTTGTCGTCCACATAACTGGTGGTCGACGACTTTAGGGTTGCTGTTTTATCGCACTGTGCAAATGTTACTGTTGTGCCTGCTAATATCAGGAGCAAGGCAAACAGGCTGGTTTTAAGGTTGAATTTTGTTTTCATGATGTTATGTGTTAGGTTAATTATTCAAATTTAGTGGCAACCAACTGGATCTTTTCCCCGGGCATTTCGGGCGCTTCAAAAGTCAAAGTGATCTTACCGTCTTTACCCACAATGGTGATGGTGGCATTTAGGGATTGGCCGCCATCCACAATTAAGGTTGTAATAACGGTTTTCCCATTCTTATATGGTTTATCCCAGTTACAGGTGTAAGTTTTAACGGTGCCGTCTAACTCGTGGCTGCCGTTGGTGGTAACATCCACCACATTTTTATTAAAGGTGATGATGGTTTCTTCATCCTTGGTTCTTTCCTCTACACCTTTATCGTTCAGGTAACTTGTTCTTGAGGCGGTGAAGGTTGACGTTTGGTTGCACTGTGCAAATGCTGTGCTACCTGCTGCCAATAGTATCAGGGAAAGTGTGATGCCTTTAAGGCTGATATTTGCTTGCATTTTTTAATTGTTATTTCTGTAAAGATATGTGTTTAATATAGTATTATGCAATACATGGTACTGTATTAATTTATAAATAATTGATAGTCAATTTAATAAAATTAAATTTGATTTCTGATAATAGACTTAATGGAATAATAGCAACAATTAGCTAAAGCTTAAATTGGCAGTATTTTAGCATTAAAAAAGCTTGATTTCGAAAATTAAAGGTAAAATATGGGCAATATCAGGTAAAAATCAATTTAATTGGAAGTGATTATCCTGTACTTTTGATTTAACCCTTAATAAGCAACTATAGCCCATGAAAAAGCTTTGTTTCATTGTTTTTACTTTTTGCAGTTTTAGTGCGGTAGCCCAAAAGCAAGATTATCCTATACAGCCCGTAGCTTTTACGAATGTTAAACTAACGGATAAATTTTGGACGGCGCGCATAGAAACCAACAGGACTGTAACCATCCCGGCATCATTTGCCCGTTGCGAAAGTACCGGCAGGGTGAAAAACTTCCAGATGGCAGCCGAGCGTAAAGGGAAATTCTGCACTACCTACCCTTTTGACGATACCGATATTTACAAAACTATAGAAGGCGCATCATATTCGCTTGCCCTGCATCCCGATAAAAAACTGGATGCCTACGTAGATTCGATGATAACCATAGTTGGCCGCGCGCAGGAAGCCGACGGTTACTTATACACTGCCCGCACTATTGACCCACTGCATGTTGGTGATTGGTTAGGTACCGAGCGTTGGGTGAAAGAGCAGGAGAACAGCCACGAACTTTATAATGCAGGCCACATGTACGAAGGGGCCGTAGCGCATTTTATGGCAACCGGTAAACGCAATTTCTTAAATATTGCTATTAAAAACGCCGATTTGCTGGTACGCACTTTTGGCCCCGGTAAAAGGCATGTTGCCCCGGGCCACGAAGTGGTAGAAATGGGCCTGGTAAAAATGTACCGCGTTACCGGTAAAAAAGAATACCTGGACCTGGCTAAGTTTTTTATTGACGAACGCGGACACAAAGAATATAAGAAAAGCAAAAACCCATACGAGAACGGTATTTACTGGCAGGATGATAAGCCCGTTATTCAACAGGATGAAGCAGAAGGCCACGCCGTACGCGCGATGTACCTGTACTCGGGCATGGCAGATGTGGCAGCCCTTACCGGTGATAAGGAATACTTGGCCGCTATTGATAAGATATGGAATAACATGGTGGGTAAAAAAATGTATGTGCAGGGTAGCATTGGTGCCGTGGGCGATGGTGAACGTTTTGGCGATAACTACGAATTGCCTAACTCTACTGCCTATAACGAAACCTGCGCAGCCATTGGAAACGTGTTTTGGAACGAGCGCATGTTTTTATTGCACGGCGAATCTAAATATATTGATGTGTTGGAGAAAACCCTTTATAACGGTTTGATATCCGGTGTGGGTTTAGATGGTAAGTCATTCTTTTATACCAATGCCATGCAGATCCACAATGGCTTTAACCACCCGGATATCGAGCGCGAACGCGCAGGCTGGTTTGTATGCTCTTGCTGCCCTACTAATGTGGTGCGATTGATGCCATCTATCCCGGGTTATATCTATGCTCAAAATGGTAACGATGTTTTTGTAAACCTGTTCATCAGTGGCACAGGTAACTTAAAAGTAAATAACAAAGCCCTGCAAATAACCCAGCAAAATAACTATCCATGGGATGGCGGGCTGCAATTTACGGTTAACCCGGCAGGCAGTATGGATATGAATTTGAAGTTGCGCATACCGGGCTGGGCGCAAAACCAGGCAGTACCGTCAGATCTGTACAGCTACCAAACCGCGCAGAACAAAAAAGTAGAGATAAAAGTGAATGGCAAAGCGGTTGACTACAAAATGCAGAACGGCTATGCTGTGATCAGCAAAAAATGGAAAAAAGGCGACAAGGTAGAAATGACCCTGCCGATGGATATACAGCGTGTAATGGCTAACGAAAAACTGGCCGAGGATAATAATAAAGTTGCCCTGCAACGCGGCCCTATCATGTACTGCGCCGAGTGGAAAGATAACGGCGGCCAGGCGGCTAATATCATCATCCCGCAAAACACAACCTTTACCGCCGCCTACAAGCCGGAGCTGTTGAATGGCGTAACCGTTTTAACCGGCGATGTAAAAGCAGTACAGGTAGATAGCACCGGCTTAGGCATCAGCACCCAAAACCAAACGTTAACGGCTATACCCTACTACTCGTGGGCAAACCGTGGCAAAGGCGAAATGATGGTGTGGTTCCCGCAGCAGGTTAAGTACGTGGAACTTTTAACTAAGTAATAAAATATCAAATAACTAAACTAATAAAGCCGTCATTGCGAGGTACGAAGCAATCCCCGATAGAAAAGCAGGCGACCTGCATATCGAAGATTGCTACGTTGCTACGATCCTCTCAATGGCGGGAAATTTAAACGATAAAAAAGTAATATTATGAGCATAAATTGGAAAGGGGTGTTCCCGGCGGTAACAACCAAGTTTACAGAAAACGACGAGTTTGATTTTGATGCGTTCGATAAAAACATCGAGGCTCAATTAGAAGCAGGTGCAAGTGGTATCATCATCGGTGGTTCACTGGGCGAGGCAAGCGTATTGTCTGACAGTGAAAAAATAGAACTATTGAAACATACCGTACATGTAGTTGCTAAACGCGCTTATGTAATATTAAACATTGCCGAGCAAACCACTAAGGGTGCCCTGGCCTGTGCTGCTAATGCAGCAAAATATGGTGCCGATGGTTTAATGATGCTGCCACCTTTACGTTACCTGGCAGATGTTGATGAAACGATTGAGTACTTTGCAACAGTTGCCGAAAGCACCGAGTTGCCTATCATGATCTATAATAACCCTTACGATTATAAAATTGAGGTTACGCTGGATATGTTTGAGGTATTATCTAAGTACGATAACATCCAGGCGGTAAAAGAATCAACCCGTGATGTAAGCAACGTTACCCGTATGATCAACCGCTTTGGCGATAGGTTTGCCATTCTTTGCGGTGTAGACACCCTGGCTTTAGAAAGCTTATTTATGGGTGCCCACGGTTGGGTTGCCGGTTTGGTTGATGCCTTCCCGCGCGAAACTGTATCTATCTTCCGTTTGGCAAAAGCTGGCCGTATGCAAGAGGCATTGGCTATTTACCGCTGGTTTTTACCTGTGCTGGAGCTGGATATCCATCCAAAATTGGTACAGTACATAAAACTAGCCGAGTCTGTTACCGGCCTGGGTACCGAAACCGTACGTTTACCAAGAATGAAAATTACCGGTAAAGAGCGCGACAGGGTATTAGGCATCATTAACCACGCTGTAAAACACCGCCCGGAGCTGCCTGCAGGTACCTGGGGTGTAGAAGCCGAAGTTGATGTAACCGGCGTAAGCTAAAGATAAATTATATACGTTGTTAATGAAGGCCTGCCGGTGAATAACGCCGGCAGGCTTTTGGCAACAAATAAAAAACTATGGAAACAAGTAACTTAATAGGTTATCAATACAGCAAGGGCGGTAAAGCCTTCCGTGCGGTAAACCCTGCAACAGGCGCCGAACTTGAAACCGAATTTAATGCTGCGAGTGTGGCAGATGCTGATAAAGCTATGCAATTAGCTGCTACAGCTTTTGAAACCTACAGCCTTACCGACCGCAAAACCAAGGCTGCATTTTTACGCAGCATTGCTACAGAGATAAATAATATTGGCGATGCCCTGATTGAGCAAGCCATGGCCGAGAGCGGCCTGCCCGCAGCCCGCTTACAAGGCGAACGCGGCCGCACAACCGGCCAGCTAAATATGTATGCCAGCTTCATAGAAGAAGGTAGCTGGGTAGAGGCTATTATTGATACTGCCATACCAGACCGCCAGCCATTGCCACGTGCAGATATCCGCAAAATGATGGTGCCGATAGGCCCGGCAGTGGTATTTGGTGCAAGTAACTTCCCTTTGGCGTTTTCTGTGGCCGGTGGCGATACTTGTTCTGCTTTGGCAGCAGGTTGCCCTGTAGTAGTTAAGGCGCATCCGGCACACCCTGGTACCAGCGCTTTGGTGGCAGAGGCTATTAAAAAAGCAGCAGAAGCTAACGGCCTACCCGAAGGTGTATTCTCTATTTTATATGATGATGGCTATACTGTAGGCGAGGCTTTGGTAAAACACCCGCAAACAAAAATAGTAACCTTTACAGGTTCGCTTAAAGGTGGCATGGCACTGGTTAAAATGGCGCAGGAGCGCGATGAGCCTATCCCGGTATTTGCCGAAATGGGCAGCATTAACCCTATGGTATTATTACCAAAAGCTTTAGAGAACCGCGCCGAAGAGCTGGCAAACCTATCTGCTGCTATTACTAATAATGCAGGCCAGTTTTGTACGCAGCCGGGCTTGTTGCTGGCTATTCAATCAGCCGGGTTAGATAAATTTAAAACGGCATTAGCTGCGGCTATAACTGATATTGCATCGTCTACCATGCTTACGCCGGGCATCTGTGCCAATTTTAATAAGTTGTCTGCAGGGATGATTGCTGATGATAAGGTTACTGTAATAGCCAAATCAGCTAAGCAGGATACAAGTAAAGAGAACCAGGGCGTGCCTCTGGTAACAGAGATAAGCGCTGCCAACTTTTTGGCCGACGAAAAATTTAAAGAAGAAGTTTTTGGTCCGTACACCATGTTGGTAGTTGCCGATAACGAGGCAGAACTGGAAGCCGTTGTAAATTCGTTACAAGGCCAGTTAACTACATCTGTTATGGCCGAAAAGGAAGAACTGGCACATTATAAAAATATCACTAACAAACTGGCTAAAATATCGGGCAGGGTAATATTGAATGGCCCGCCAACCGGTGTTGAGGTAGGTAATGCCATACAACATGGTGGTCCGTATCCGTCAACATCCGATAGCAGGTTTACATCAGTTGGTACAGGCGCTATAAAACGTTTTGTGCGCCCGGTATGCTGGCAAAACTGGGATAACGAATTACTTCCCGAGGAATTGAAAGATGGTAACCCGCTTAACATCTGGCGGTTGGTTAATGGTGAAATGACTAAATAGATTTGCGGGGAGTGGGGGGTGAAGTGCGAGAAAATGCGCACCCTAAACCTCGCTTCCCGTTCCAAAAAAACAAATGAATAAAACATTTTTCTGTATAGATGCGCATACCTGCGGCAACCCGGTGAGGCTGGTAGCAGGCGGCGGCCCCAATTTGGTGGGTAACAACATGAGCGAGAAACGCCAGCACTTTTTAAAGGAGTACGACTGGATCCGCAAGGGGCTGATGTTTGAACCGCGCGGGCACGATATGATGTCGGGCAGTATATTGTACCCGCCTCATGACCCGGAGAATGATGTGGCCGTGCTTTTTATTGAAACCAGCGGCTGCCTGCCTATGTGCGGGCATGGTACTATTGGTACCATTACCATCGCCATTGAGGAGGGTTTGATAACCCCCAAAGTTCCCGGTGTGGTACGTATGGAAGCACCTGCCGGTTTGGTATTGATAACGTACAAGCAGGAAGGTAAAAAGGTAAAATCGGTTAAGTTGGTAAACGTACCAAGCTACCTGGCTGCCGAAAACCTGGAGGTAGAATGCCCGGATCTGGGGATGCTTACGGTTGATGTAAGTTACGGCGGTAACTTCTACGCCATAGTAGACCCGCAGGAAAATTTTAAAGGCTTAGAGAACCATACTGCCGACCAGCTGATATCATGGAGCCGTGTTTTACGCCAGCGGATAAACGAGAAATATACCTTCGTTCATCCCGAGAACCCTACCATAAACGGCTGCTCGCACATCTTGTGGACAGGCGCAACCATATCGCCCGAGGCTACTGCCCGTAACGCTGTTTTTTATGGCGATAAGGCGATAGACAGGTCGCCTTGTGGTACGGGCACATCTGCCCGCATGGCGCAATGGCATGCCAAAGGCAAACTAAAAAAGGGCGATAAATTCATCCACGAAAGTATCATTGGCAGCCAGTTCATCGGCACGGTAGAAGACGAGCTGACCCTGGGCGGCAAACCCGCCATGGTACCCGGGATAGAAGGCTGGGCAAAGGTTTACGGTTACAACACCATCAAAATTGATGATGAGGATGATCCGTATGCGTTTGGTTTCCAGGTGATATAGGGAGCCTCTCCCCGGCCCTCTCCGAAGGAGAGGGAGGAAAAGGAAGAATGAAATTGGCTTAGAACAATAATAAATAACGTCATTGCGAGCGTAGCGTGGCAATCTCATCAGGACATGCGGCCATACAAGTGGTGCATGCCAAGTCGGGAGATTGCTTCGTACCTCGCAATGACGGGTTAGCGTAACAGAAAGATAATGAGTAAAGCAATAATAATAGGTGGTGGTATCATAGGTTTATTTTCGGCCTATTACCTGAATAAATCAGGGTGGGAAGTAGAGATATTGGAGCAGGGCGACCTGAGCGATAATGCGTCCTTTGGTAATGCCGGGATGATCGTACCCAGCCACTTTATACCACTGGCAGCGCCGGGTATGATAGAGCAGGGCATTAAATGGATGTTTAATAGTAAAAGTCCGTTTTATGTAAAACCATCCCTGAATCCGGAATTAATTGGATGGGGATTAAAGTTCCTGAAAGCGGCTAACAAACACCATGTAGAACGCTCGGCAGGAGCTTTGCGCGACCTGTCTTTACTCAGCAAAAAACTTTACCAGGACTTAGAACAAGATGCCGATTTTGATTTTGGCTTTGCCGATAAGGGTATCCTGATGCTGTTTAAGACAGCTAAGTTTGAAGAGGAAGAACGCCACGTAGCCGAAAAGGCAACTCACCTGGGCCTGGATGCGCAATATTTAACAGCTGATGAATGCCGCAAACTACAACCCGATGTGGAACTGGATGTATTAGGTGCGGTACATTACCATTGCGATGCGCATTTATATCCCAATAAACTGATAGCCGGATTGATTAATCATCTGGAAAAGGCAGGCGTAAAGATCCACAGAAATACACCTGTTACCGCTATAGAACATACCGAAGGTAAGGTTACGCAGATCATCAGCAATGGTAAAAGCTTTACTGGTGATAAATTTGTATTGGCCGTTGGTGCTTATACACCTGCCATTGCCAAGCTTACCGGATTAAAAGTACCTATGATGCCCGGCAAAGGTTATTCTTTTATGGTAGAAGAACCCCAACACCGCATGACCATCCCCTCGCTGCTTTGTGAAGCAAGGGTATCGGTAACACCTATGAACGGGCATATCCGTTTTGGCGGCACCATGGAGATAGGCAAAATAAACCAGCAGATAAACATGAACCGCGTAGCGGGCATTGTAGAATCTATACCCAAATATTTCCCTGGTTTTAAACCGGCCACACCACAGCCAAAAGATATCTGGTTTGGTTTCCGCCCTTGCTCGCCGGATGGTTTGCCATATATTGGCTTATCCGGTAAGTATAACAACCTGGCAATTGCTACCGGCCACGGCATGATGGGTTTAAGCCTGGCACCTGCAACCGGTAAACTGATAGATGAAGTGCTGAACGAAAAAACAACATCAGCAGGTATCAGCCAGTTTGCAGCGAATCGCTACGCTTAATAATGAGTGAATTAGTGAATTAGTGAATTAGTGAATTAGTGATTTTGAATAGTAGTTTATTCATTATATCGCTAATTCACTAATTCAAATAAATTATGCTGCTACCGTTAAGGTACTACCCGTTACAGTTACGGTATGTTGTTTAAGTGCGGTAGCTGCTGGCCCCAATACCACAGCCCCCGTGGTGCTAAATTCACTACCATGATTAGGGCAGACAAACATCCCCTGGTTGGTATTAAAGTTAACTGGCGTACCCTGATGGGTACAGGCCACCTGTACTGCCGTAAATGCACTTGCGGTTGTGCCCGCAGCCAAACGTACCAATATTACCCCGTTAGATACTTTGGAGCTGCCTACACTTTGCAACTCGTTATTCAGATCAACCGTAAATAACTCGCCGCCCGATGTTGGCGGGTTATTGTTACCACCACTATTGGGGGTTGGATCGTTCACCTTCGAACCACAGCTGATGATGCTGCAACCGGCGCATACTGCTGCCATGCCTATGCCTAATTTGGCTAAAAATTCATGTCTTTCCATAAAAGCGTTTTTTAATAGGTGGATTTATTTTTCTTGTTAAAATCAAATATGCGGGAGATGGTAAAACCAAGGCGGAACTGCCCCTTGCCCCAGCTGGATTCGGTATCGGCTATATAATTCATTTCGGATATAGCCTGCGCATTGGTAAAGTTGATGGTAAACACGTGCCCGCCAGTCTCTATCTCTATACCTACACCCAGCCCGTCATAAAATTTGGGGTTAACACTGTTGTTCCGGAAGTTGGAGAAGGGGTGAACATAATCTAACACCAACCCCATCCGTTTGCTAAACTTTAACCTGCCCGCGGCCGATAGCGCAAAAATATTTTGCTCGTTACCGGCAAGGAAAGGGTACGGCAGGTTGTTCCTCAGGAAAATTGGCGATACCTGCATAGATAATGCGCTGGAAAATTTGCGGGCAATCACCGCCTGCGCTAGGTAAGATAAACGGTTGGTGTAGTCATCAAAAACGTTGGTATTTACGTGGTATGGTTTTAAACCCGCTTTGCCAATTAGTGTAACTGCCACCGGCATGCTATCATCTGTTTTTTGGTGCAGGATGTTGTATTTTAAGCCAAGCTCTAGTAATTGCTCAAATTTGCTTCGCCCAAAATCAATGTTCAGATTATCGGTAAGCCCGTACTCAAACCCGATGTAAATATCAGATGAGTTATCCAGGCCCCACAAGGTTTTACCGCCACCGGCAGCACCACCGATATCGCCAAAACGGTGTATCACCAAAAAGTTTAATTCTTTCTTTTTAACGGTTTCGGTGGTTTGTGACAGTATTAACCGGGTTGCTTTAAAGGTAGCAATAACAGGTTCGCCCTTTTCGGGTACGCTGAGCATTTTCATTAGCGAGTCGGTTCCTGTACTGCCCGAATCTGTTTTAGTGGTTTGTGCCTGGGTTAGCCCTGCTGTCAATATCAGCGCAATAAATAATAGTGATCTTTTCATGAGCGATGTGATTATGTTAGAGGATTTATTTATAGGCCGAGTAAGCCGCATTTACCTTTATGCGGATGGTTTCGGCAATATTTTGGAATACAAGGGTGGGGATGTCTATCTTATGATCTTTACAGGCCACCATAAATTCTGATGTAAGGCTAATAGCACCGTTGGCTACCGTAAGCTTACCCGAAATGCTTCGGTTTTGCTTTATGCCATGTGCCTCAAGTACACCAGTAGCAGTAACCGGGTAAACACCATCTTTGGTTAGGTCGGGCTTATCGGTAATTTTACCTTTAAAGCTGGCCTGCGGGTACTTGTCGCTTTCCATATAGTTCTCGTTAAAATGCTCCTGCATCAGGGCCTTATCAAACTTAAAAGAGCGGATAGGTACACTAAAGGCAACCTCGCCGGTAGCGGTGTTTAATACTGATGTGCCCTTGTCAGACCGGGCATCAATATCCTCGATGGGGGCCTTGGAATAAAGGCTTACAGTTGCATTTTTACAGACATAGATGTCCTGCCCCGCCCGGTTTGTTGCAAACCAAACGAGTAATATTACTCCGATATATTTCATGTTTTTACTTAGGTTTTAATACGTTATTTATATTCCACGTTACGCCCACGGCAACCCCTGCCGATTTTAAATTTACCTGCCCGTAGCCAATGCCCGTTAGCGGTAGTTTAAGATAAGGCTGCACACCAACCCCAAATTTTGAACTTATCTCGCGCTGATAAGTAGCATTAAGGTTGAGTACGCCTAGTATATGTTTGTTTTGATTACGAATGTTGTAGCTTGTTGGCCCGGCCGGGTAACCGCCTGCATAGTTATAGGTATAATTTTCGCGCAGCATAAAGTAAGAGGATAACCCAGTACCCAGGCTAAATTTATTGGCGCCCTTACTGTAAACCTGGTAACCCACATTTATTGGTACATCCAACACAGTACAATTGGCCGTAACACTTTGCGGATCTGTAGAGAATTTATATGCCGTTGCATAATTGGCAAACGGGGTCATATAGGGTTTGGCGGCATATAAAGCACCCGTAGTAACTGTCCATTTACGCGCTACACCAATGGTTAACAAAAGCCCCGCATTGGTCCCAACTTTATTTTGGGAGAAGCCCTGCACGCTGTTAATATCAGGCGATGCCACAAAACTCACCGCAAACGTTGGCCTGTAGGCATAGCCCGATGCAGTTGGATTTGACCTTCCTGGTTTTTTCTTGTTGGGTTTAATATCATCCACTACCGATATCAGCCGGCGTTTATTTTCGGTAATGATGGTGTCTTTACGTGTGGTGTTGCCTGCCAGTAAGCTGTTGTTCTTATCTGATATTATGGTATCTGTTTTTGCTTTGTTTCCTGCTAAAACGGCCGTGTTTTTATCTGTTATAATGGTATCTGTTATGGCTATATCATTTACTTTGGCCCCGGTAATAATCGTATCGGGCTTGTTTATTGCCGAATATTGGTATGCGTGAGGGTTGATACCGGTAGTACTACGGCCGCCCGTTACAGCAGATAAGGTAAAGAACGACTTACTTTTACGGCTCATATCACTTGCACTTATCGCACTACTATCCTTTGCCGAAAGCGTACTACTTTTGGATTCTGCCAGTTGCTGCACGGGCGGGCCGTATTTACCGGAATCTGTTTTAGCCTGTGGTTTTTTATTAACCAACTGCTGATCTGTTTTATCAGGTTTTGACGTAGGGTTTAGGTATAGCCAGCCCACTATCAACAATAACATAGCGGCAATGGTACTTACCAATATTATTAACCTGCGCACATTGCTTTCGGGCTTCTTGCCATCCAGCATAGCCTCCATAGCATCCCAGTCATCCTCCCGGTATGATGCATTGTCGCCAGGGTCGCTAAGGCCGCGGCTAAACAATTTATCTATACTATCTTCTTTTTCCTCTTTCATTTTTTAGTAACGTTATTCACAAAAGATACGGACAGGTTGGGTGGTGTGTGTTGGGTTATGGGTACTATATTGTCGTTTGCTTGTGTTTGGTTTATGCCCGGTATGCGGTTGCTTTCGGCAATCATTTTCTTTAATTTTTCGCGTGCCTTATGCAGGTTTGATTTGGACGTGCCGGTGCTGATATTCAGCATTTCGCCTATTTCTTCGTGCGTGTATCCCTCAATTGCAAATAAATTGAAAATGGTGCGGTAGGCGCGTGGTAACAGACTAATCATATCCAGCAACTCGTTGTAACTTAAATTTTTATCGGCAAGGTCAGTATCGTTTATATGTTCGGCTTTGTCCAGTTCTTCGGTATAGGCAACTTTAAGGTTGGCGCGGTAATAATCAATAGAAGTATTAACCATAATGCGGCCAAGCCAGGCTTTAAATGGTTTGTTTACATCATACTTAGCCAGGTTTTTAAATACCTTAAAAAAGCCCTGGTTCATGATCTCCGAAGCCTCGTAACGGTTGTTGGCATATCTTAAACAGATGCCCATAGCAAAGCCATAAAACGCTTTGTATAGCATTTTATGACTCAACCTGTCATCCTTTAAACAGCTTTTTACCAGTTGATGTAATTCATCTTCGCCCATATTTGGGAATCCTGCTTACCTTAAATTTGTACCTTATCTGCATACATCACGATGGATGTTGCCTAAAGGTTGCCACGCTAATTAAATTTTTTTGAAATAATTATTGCTCACGGAAGTTAATAAATATGTAGCATATTAGTACCTTCAATTAACTGGCCCTATAGCATGAAAGTACTGCCTTTTACCATACCTGTACCCCCCGGTAAAACTATAATAGTACAGGAAGAGGTATTACCCCATTTTTACCCCCACTTGCACCGCCATGCCGAAGTGCAGGTAACCTGGGTAAAGCGTGGCGAAGGTACTTTGTTGGCCGGTAACAGTATGCATCCTTTTAAAGCAGGCGAGATCTATATCATGGGGGCAAATTTGCCACATTTATTTAAAAGCAGCCACGAGTATTTTGAAGAGAACAGTAACCTGGTATCTGAGGCATTAACCGTATTTTTTGACCCCGCCGGGATGCTGGCCGCTATGTTTAACCTGCCGGAAATGGCTGCCGTAAAGGTTTTTTTTGACCAATGGCAAAGGGGGTTTAAAATACCGGTTAACTTAAACACTGTGTTTACCGGCTATATACACCGGATAGAACATAGTGCCGGCGCATTGCAAATGGCCACCTTTGTAGAAATGCTTAGCGCCATGGCTAATCTGGAAGCGCTGGAGCCCCTGTCATCAGCTAATTTTATACAACCGATGACGGACCCCGAAGGAATGCGTATTGCCACAGTTTATAGCTACATTATGCATAATTATGGCAATACCCTAAGCCTGGAAGAGGTTGCCCGGCAGGCGCATTTAACCCCCAATGCTTTTTGCCGCTATTTTAAAAAACATACCCGTATTACATTTACCGCCTTTGTAAATAAAGTAAGGGTGGGGCAGGCCTGTAAGCTATTGGCCAACGGCGGTCTTAACAGTATTGCAGATGTGGCCTATAGTTGTGGTTTTAGCAGTATAACTAATTTTAATTATGTGTTTAAAAATTTGGTAGGTAAAGCCCCGCGCGATTATGTGACAGATTATGGAGATACGGTAAAAATGAACAGTTAAAAGAAATGCTTACATTTAAGTATGAAAAAAATTATTTACATGGTATTGTTGTTGGCGGCTTGCAAAGGCCCGCAAAAAGATAAAACGCCAGATACCGTTGCTAACGATACCAACCCCAAAACAACGGCTGTAGATACTGCTTTTATTGTTAGGGAAGCCGGTAAAGGGTTTTATCATACCGTTTATATAGAGAAAAACAAAGCTGCCAGCTCATATAAGGCCCTGTTGGATTTTAAGTATGACCATGATGACAGCGTTGCCTATAAAGCCAACTATAAAATTTTAAAGGTACGTAACCCCAAGCCGTTAAAAAAGTATAATCTTGCCGGTTTGCCCAATACATGGCTGCCGCTTAATTTATATAAGGGTAAATACTATTTATATGCGCCATGTAACTGGGGTAACATAGGCATACGTACCCTCACCGATAGCACGCTTACTTATTACAGTACCGATGGCCCGGATATTAAACCATTGTTGAATTTTAAGAAGATCAACCCTGAAAAATACGAATTTCAATCTAAGCCGTTTTACCAGTTTGTAAGGTCATCAAACATTACCATATACATTATAAACCCTAAGAAAATGATAGCCGTTTGGGAAGACAGATCGTTACCGGTGGATTACCGGTATAAACTTTACGTAGCCAAAGAACAGGCCGGGAATTTTGATATGATCGTGAATGATTGCAAAACCGGGCGCACTACCGAGTTTGATTTTGATAAGGTTAATTTTAAAGTATTGATAAAGGGGCTCTAATTTTTAGGTATAGTATAATAATATATGGGGGCATAAGCGCCTTCGCTTGTAGTATAGTAACCTTTGCCATCAGGGGTAAAGCCTATTGCCTCTCCTTGCTTCTCTTGCTTATAAGGTAACTCGCGGGGTTTGCGGCGCAGGGTTTGCCATATTGGTTCGTTTTTAAGGCGTTGCCAGTAATAAATTTTTTCGTAGCTCCTTATTAAAATCTGTTGGCCATCCTTAGCTATATCAGCAGCTGTTATCCATTTAAAAGGTTTTAGGCCTTCAAAAAAAAGGCGGCCCCTAAATTGTAATGTTACAGTATCGCCGGCTTTATATTTAAGCGGGCTTGTATAAACACCAACACTATCCCCCCGCTTGGTAATAATATACAACAATTTTTCAATCGGGTCTATAGCCATGCTCTCTGCATCCTTTGCGCCATCAGGATATTTTAAATTAAGCTTTGTTACTGCTGTATGGGTAAGCGAGTCGGTTAGCCAGCGCTTGTTTTCTTCAGCGCGGTAAATTGTTATATATGCTCTGTTAGCACTGTTGTCGCCAATATCGCCTACATATACATAGCTTTTGCCTTTAAGGGGGCCGGGGCCAACCGCAATATCTTCGCAATCTATTACCCCTAAATGGTCCCGGTTTATCCCGGTATAGTAAATGGTAGATTTTAAATGGCCATCTGCCGTAATGGCAAAAAAACGGCTCGTATCGCCGCTGTCGTTGTGCGCATAATAAATATCGTTATATAATCCGGATGCAGCCAAACCCGATGTTTCATCCATCTCTTTAGAGAACAAATGGCTTTCGGGCAAGTGCTTATTATCTATTAAACGGTGCTTGGCAAACGCAGCAATAAACACTAAACACAGTATGGGTACAAAAATTTTTAAAGCTTTACTTTTAAACATAACTAGGCTAATAAAACTAAAAACGGCCTACATTATTATGAGGCCGTTTAATTATGCTTTTGAAATTACAGTTAGGAGTTTTGAGGAGAGAGCTGCCCTTCTTTAGCAAAACTCATTTCTGCATCTGGTTTAGATACATCGGTAATGGCTACTTTGCCACGCTCTTTACGCAGTATGCGGTTAAATAACGATATCTCTCTGTCAAACAAAAACTGGAAGAATAATTTAGTCCACGAAGTATGGTAATAAAGGGTATCGTAATATTCGGGTGCTGTCTTTTTTATCTCCGGCAGTTTATTCCATGGAATAGAAGGGAAATCGTGGTGCTCGTTATGGAAACCCACGTTAAACGCAACTGCGTTAAAGTTACCGTAGTAGCTATATGTTTCCTGCTCAACACTGTGTGTTAAATAATGCTCTTGTATCCAGCGTGCGCCAAGTGGGTGCAGGCCTACCGAGAATGAGAAGCTAAGCAGCAAAAATGCTAATGCATGCCAGCCCATAAAGTAATAAATAAGGCCTGTAAACACAGCCTGTACCAACCAGTTAGTTAAAATCCAGCCATCAAACGGATGTATCTCGCGCAGGCGGGATAAACGGAACAATTGAAACACCGGGAAAAACAACAACCATATAGCTTTACCAAAAAAGGAATTGCTGATAAGTTTTGCTTCCCAACGGTTGGGCAGATCGGCATCCAGCTCATGCACACCCTGAAACGAATGGTGCTTGATATGATATTTTTCGAACGAGATGGCACTTGGCAATATTTGCGGCAAGTTGGCAAACATAGATGCCCAGCGATTCGCATTACGATTTTTAAATAACAATTGATGCGTGCATTCATGTATCATTACAAACAATGCATGATCAGCAAATGCGCCTAATAAATAGGCTGCCCCAAACACCCACCACCACGACTGATCGCGCAGGAACCACGCCAATATTACCTGGAATGCCACCAGGCCGATTATAGCCCAAATGGTTTTTGGGTTTTTCCCTATTAAATTCCTCAACTGCGGAAACTGCTTCAGTATTTTTTTGGTCCTGATGCGGTGTGGTTCCGATTCACTGGAATATACAAAATCCGTTTTCTTCATATAAACTTAAAACGATGAAGATAAGAATAACGTGTTTAAAAAATGATTTTATTATGAAATTTCTTGAGATGATGTGGAAAAAGCGCATTGGGTATTAACTATTGGATAATGTTTTTCATTCCAATGCCTATTGAGAGTGGCTTTCAGATAAAAAAATTAACAACTAAGTTTTATTAACTAACAAATGGCACACAGGTAGTTATGTTACGCTATTGTTACAGTGTAAATGTAACAATCATGAAATCTACAGGTTTAATTCAAAGTTTCTCATCAGTTTTGCAGTTCTCATAATAACCAAGGTAACCCATGCGATCTTTATTTGTTCTTTTTATTATCATTCTGTCTGCGTTAAATATTACAGCTCAAACCACTGGCGGCAAAGGCAAAATTACTGGTAAAGTTACCGATGCCGGTACTAAGAAACCTGTAGATTATGCAACCGTATCCTTATTTAAACAAGGCAGTAGCAGCCCTTTTAACGGTATGAGTACCGATCCTAAAGGTAACTTTAGTTTAGATAATGTAGCCGCCGGCGATTACCGCTTAACAATTGATTTTTTAGGTTACAAGCGCCATACAATTGAACATGTTATTGTAGCGGATGGTGGTACCCTGGCTTTAGGTGTTATTTTATTAGAGGCTGTGCAAAACCAGTTAAAGGGGGTTGATATTGTAGCTAAAGCGCCCGTTATTGAAAACAGGATTGATAAGATGGTTTACAATGCTCAAAATGACCTTACTGCCCAAAGCGGCGCTGCAATAGATGTACTAAAAAAAGTGCCCCAGGTTACGGTTGATATTGACGGTAATGTAGAGTTGCAGGGTAATGCCAATGTGCGTTTTCTGATAAACGGTAAACCGAGCAGCATTTTTGGCGCCAGCCTTGCCGACGCCTTGCAAGCCATACCCGGCAGCCAGATAAAAAGTATTGAGGTGATAACATCCCCCGGTGCCAAGTATGATGCTGCAGGCACGGGCGGTATCATCAATATTATCTTAAAAGATAGTAAGGTACAAGGGATAAACGGCAGCGTTAACCTTACAGGCGGCACCAGGCAGGAGAATGGTTCGTTCAACCTAAATGCCCGTAAGGGTAACTTTGGGGTGAACGCCTTTTTTAGCGGTAACACGCAGTTAAATACCACTGTACTAAATACCAATAACCGTACGTCAACCGCCAGCAATGGCGATGTTACCAGTTTGTTTCAAAAAGGCAGTGCCGATAGCAAACGTAGCGGTTACCAATCGGGCATTAACTTCAACTGGAGTATTACTCCTAAAGATGAATTAACGGCATCTGTAGGGTTTGACCATTTTGGTAACCACAGTAATGGTTTTACCAATCAGCAGCAAACCGTTACCGGTTTTACATCAGGTGCCATACTAAGCAACCTGCTAAGCCTGCGTAATTCCGACAGTAAATTCAGTGCCTACTCTACAGATCTGAGCTTGAACTATAAAAAGACGTTTAAAAAAGAAGGCCAGGAATTAGACTTTTTGGTTACCACAAGCAATAGTAAAAATACCTCCAACTTTTTGCAGCAGCAGGATTATTTAGCTAGCGACAGGTTCCCGACAGGTATCCGCAGTAATAACCCTGGTAACGACCGCGAAACTAACATCTCGATAGACTATACCCATCCTATAACCAAAACATTTACCATAGAGGGGGGCGCCAAAGCAGTTATAGAGAACCTGAAGAACGTGACCAATACAGATACTTTATTAAGCGACGGCACTTTTATTAATAATGCGAACCAAAGCTATGCGTTTAACTATAAGCGTAATATCTATGCGGTTTATTTTTCTACCTCTTCATCCTTATTTAACAATTTTTTAGATGTTAAACTGGGCCTTCGTAACGAGTACACTACCACCAGTACAGATTTTAGCGGCGTTACTATACCGGGCTATAACACCCTTGCGCCATCTGCCGTTATATCGCACAAGCTTAGCCCAACACAAAGTATAAAGTTAAGTTACTCATACAGGATAGAGCGCCCTGATTATGGCGAAATAAACCCGTTTTATAACATCAGCGACCCTAACAACATCAGCACGGGTAACCCCAATTTAAAGCCCGAAAAAAGCAACAGTGTAGAGTTAGGTTATAATCGCTCTTTTGATGGCGGTGCCAATATTTATGTAGGGACTTTTTATCGCCATAATAATGATGACATTCAACAATTCTCTACCCGGTATGATATATTAAATGTTAACGGTACAGATTATACCAACGTTTTACTTAGCCAGCGTGCCAACCTGGGTACCCAAACTACTATAGGCGGTAACATATTTGCTTCGGTGCCGGTAACAAGTAAACTAAACTTGCGCAGTAACATATTTTTGGCAAGCCGCCATAATAATGCACCCGGCATCAATAATATCACAGCTTTTCAATACAGGCTTAATTTAAATGCCAGTTACCAGTTCCCGTCAAACTTTATGGCCGAGGCATTTGGTAACTATAATTCATCAAGCCGCACTTTACAAGGTAACCGCCCGCAATTTTTTTGGTACACCGTGGCGGTACGTAAACAGTTTTGGGATAAAAAGGCAAGTATTGGTTTAGTAGCCAACAACGCATTCAGCCAGTATGTTAATCAATCCTCCACCACATCGGGCCCGGGCTTCTCGCAGGCTACGCTTAGGCAGTTGCCATTGCGCTCGTTTGGTATCACATTGAGTTATAAGTTTGGCAAACTTGAATTCTCTAAAGAGAAAGAAAAAGAAGGCCGCGAGGATAATGGTAGTATGCAGGGCGAGCCGGGTAGGTAATTATTAAAACAATTACCTGTTAATTACTATTATAATAGTGTTACCTAAAAGCATTATTATGATGAATACTGCTGATAAACATTATAAATTCATAAACAGTAACACTGGTTATGTGATTTTTTATGCATCGTTAAAAGCCTCTTTAACCCCCGATGAGCTTAAGGCCGAACTGGACAAAATACAATGCCAGGTAGCTAGCAACAATGGCATTTTTAAAGGAAATGTGTATTGGGAAGAGATAAAGGACGAGCAGGTATAGCTAATTTTATGGCTATTAAATATCCTTATGGAATATAATGTGGTAAGCTAACCGCTGATGTACTTGCTGTAATCTATCTCCAAAAAAAATATTTGTATTATTCGCCTGAATATCAGTACATTTATTAATCAATTATAACAGACGAACCCTCTGTAATTTCTTCGAAAAAATTAATCTCACGCTGATGAAGAAGATGTTTTTTACGCTTTTTGCCGCAACATGCTGCAATATGTTTTTGTATGCGCAGGTTGCTGTGCCTAAAATGGACGGAACGGTTAAGGAGGTTGTAGCCAAATTACAAAGCTTATCAACCGATAGAGTGATAGAAAAAGCCTACCTGCATTTTGATAAACCTTATTACAGCCCGGGCGATACCATTTATTATAAAGCCTACGTAACCTCTGGCGAGCAGCACGATCTTTCAAAGATCAGCGGGGTATTGCATGTAGATCTTATCAGCAAAAATGATTCTGTTATGCAGTCAGAAATTTTGCAGCTAAAAAACGGCCTGGCCTGGGGCGATTTTGCTTTACCCAATTACCTATCAAAAGGCAATTACCGGGTAAGGGCCTACACCCAATGGATGCAAAACGCAGGCAATGCCTATGTGTTTAATAAAACCATACCGGTTAACGGTAAAAGTATAGCGCAGGTTTACCCGGCAAAGGTGGCTGCCGGTAACCAAACTGATGTGCAATTTTTTCCGGAAGGAGGGATGTTCGTAACCTCGGTGCCTTGTAAAATGGCATTTAAGGCGGTTGGCAGTAACGGCCTGGGCGTGTATGTAAAAGGTGTAGTGGTTGATAAGAATAACGTACCAGTAGCCCGGTTTACATCGGCACATTTAGGTATGGGGCAAATATTTATTACGCCGGAGCCGGGTAAAACCTACCAGGCAAAAGTAACCTACCCGGATGGATCTGTAAACACCATTAACCTGCCAACTCCACAGGCCAAAGGCATGTCGTTGATTGTTAACAATACAGATCCTGCTAAGCTTTCTATCGATATCAATGCCAATAAGCCCTATTATTTAGAAAATAAAAATAAAGAAATAACTGTAGTGGTATACTCTTCGGGTACGGTAAAAACAGTGAAGACCGTGTTGGATAATCAGGTGATAGGGTTTGATATCCCCACCAAAGAGCTTAAAACAGGCATAACACAAGTTACGTTGTTTGGTGACAATGGTGTGCCTTTAAGTGAGCGCCTGGCTTTTATCCAAAATAACGATGGCTTGAATTTTACCATCAACAGCGATAAAGCAGTGTACGCTGCCTATGATAAAGCGGCAATAACCGTTAATACCAGGGCCGGCGATAACAAAGCTGCTGTGGGCAACTTTTCCGTATCGGTAGTAAATGAAAATAAAGTTCAGGTAAACGAAGATCAGGAGGGCTCTATCCTTTCGTACTTGCTGTTAACCTCAGAACTGAGGGGCTATGTAGAACAGCCGGGTTATTATTTTGGCAAAACCAATGCCGATACACGCAACAACCTGGATATTTTAATGCTTACCCAAGGGTACCGCCGTTTTGAGTGGAAGGAGCTACTAAACGAACCATCCAAGCCTTTGGCTTATCAGTCGGAAGTGGGGATGACCATAAAAGGGGCTTTGTTAACCAAAGCCGGCCGCGCCGTACCTAACGAAAAAATAACCTTGATGCTTAGTGCAACCGGCCAAACCATGTCGGCCACTACAGATGCCGCCGGTAAATTTAGTTTTGCGGATATGGCCTTTGCAGACCGCACGCCCTTTTTGCTAACACTTGATAAGGTGGCACTGCGCAATAAAACCAATATCGTGCTGGATAAAACTAACAGCCTGTTACCGGTAAGCCCAAATACATCCCCTGAAGGGAAGGCAGATCATAAACTGCCGGATTATTATGGGCCGGTAGCTATGCAGCCGGATGTGGTTCATAACCAGTTAAAGCCCGTGTATGTGAAGGATAAAATGAATTACAAAACATCCAGCCTTGCAGGCGCGGGCAATGCCGACCAGGTTATATTTAGTAAAGATATCAAGTACTTCCCATCCTTATCGCAAGCGCTGAACGGAGTGGCCCGTAACGTACAGTTTAGCAATGGCCGGGCTATTTTAAGAACAAGCAGCGTAGTTGTATCAGGCGCTGCCACACCGGAGCCTATGATGATCGTTATAGATGGGGCGATCACATCCGGCAATATTGATAATATCCATCCTGCAGATGTAGAGACAGTAGAGATCTTAAAGGGGGCTAACGCTTCTATATACGGCTTAGGGGCAGGTGCCGGGGTTATGGTGATCAATACCAAACAGGGGGGCAACAATGATGAAGTAATTAGCAAGGAAATGGCACCGGGAGTGTTATCGTTATCACCGCAGGGTTTTTATAGGGCGCGCGAGTTTTATATGCCTGTTTATGATGCAAAGATTAAATCGCCGTGGGCAGACCGCCCAACTATTTACTGGAAACCCAACTTAACTACCAACGATGCCGGTAATGCCGCTTTTGATTACTTTAATGAAGGCCCGGGCCGTTATCGTATTGTAATAGAAGGTATTGACAACGCCGGTAATATTGGGCATGCGGTTTACACGTATAATGTGCAATAAAGCTATTGTTACCTGCTGATGAGATAAACCTTTGATAATACCTTATGCCTCGTAGCGCTATTGATAAATGCCGGCAATATGTTTTCCTGCGGATAGTCTGTAAAGGCTTTGATGATCCTGAACTGTGCATGGGCAGCATTAAGCTGATCGAGCGAGGGTTGGCTTACAAATAAAATGGCTTGTCCGTTGGCCGGTATCTTATCCAATTCTTCTATGGGGATGTAATCAACCGGCTTTTCGCAGTAAAACTGGAATATATTATTAGCCGGCCTTACCGAATATACATGCGCACCGGCAAACTTAGCCTGATTTATGTATTTACCGGCAGCTACCTGCCCATTGTAAGATGCAATGGTAGGGAACACTACTGTATTAAGGTAAAAATTGGCAAACAAAACCGAGCAGCAGGTAAGCATAAACAGCCTGTAAGCTGGTTGTTTTACCTTTATATATATTAGTGTAGCCAGTAAACCAAATACAACAACATCCACAATAAACAGCAGCTGTGTTGCAGGTTTAAGGTACAGGTGAATAATGATTATTACGATAGGCAATACTATCATAAACAAGCCCAATGCCATTTTGCGAAATGCCGATGCCGCACGGCTTAGTTGCTTAAAACAATAGGGGGCGGTTATAATAGCAAACAACGGAAATAATATATTGGTATAAAACGGCAGCTGAAACCTTGATAACGAAAACAGCGCCAGCAAAAGCAGGCCGCCGCTTAAAGTATAATACTCTGGCAGGGTAACTTTTTGCACGATGGTTTTGATGCTTTTATAAACCGAATAGTAGAAGAGCAGGCACCAGGGTAAAAATGCCCAAAGCAGGGTATGTAAAAAAAAGAATACATCGCCTGATGCTTTTTGCTTAATAGGGCCATTATTGGCAAAACGCCCAAACTGGCTATCCCACAAAAACCACCATATGCCACTTACATTGTGCCTGTCGAAAACCAGTTTTTCCGGGTGCATATCAAACTGGATGTATAGGGCATAAAACTCGGGCAGGGTAAAAATAAAGGTGAGCAGGTACAGCAATAACCATTTGCCATAAAATACCTGTAAAAACTTCTTTTGAAATATAAACTGGCCCAGCAGGCCCCCATATATCACCACAATAACAAATACGCCTTTGGTCATGATGGCGCAGGCGGTTAATATCGCTGCAAGCAGCAGGTGTTTAAAAGTGCCTTTATCGTTGTAGCGGGCAATATGGTATAGGCTACCAATTATTAAGGCCATTAAATAAGGCTCGGCGCGTACATCCAGGTTAGATAGCAGGATGTGCTGTGCCGTCATCAATATTAACACGGCGGTTAGGGCAACCTCTTTAGTATAAAACCTGCGGGCAAAACGGTAGGTATAAAGCAGGCCAAGCAAAAAAAACAGCAGGGCGGGTAAGCGGTATGCCCATACGCTGATGCCAAATAGTTTAAAGCTTATAGCTGTAGCCCAAAACGGGAAATGTGGTTTATCCAGCCAATCGCGGTTATAGCTAAATAGCTGCAACATATCATGATTATGCACCATGCTTTTGGCAATAGATGCGTACAGGCCCTGGTCGTCTGTAAAAAAATCGGTAGTGATTCCGGCAAAACTAACCAGCAGTGCCGTAATAAAAATTAGCAGGTAAAAGGGTTTGGAATTATTGGTCATCACTGGCAGCAAATATAACTTTAATGCGGCCAAAATTGGGGTGCTTTAATTCCACAAAAAACCTCTGCCCTTTAAGGGGTAGAGGCTAAAAACTCACAACAATTGTTTAACCTTTCGGTCAATTCCTAACTGCAATGTGAATTCAATTACAATAACAGGCTGTGTTATCTAAAGTTTTATCACCGGGGGTAATTCAGTAATTTATTTTAGGTGTTGTAAGTTTAACCGCTATCTTTATTGCCATAAACTATTTTATTACCATCATGAAAAAAACAAATCAACTAAAGGCAGCAGTGCTATTTGCCTTTGCTATGCTTTTTACAGCCGTTACTTTTGCACAAGATAAACCAATGCCAAGCCCGCGCGATAGTGTGAGCGCAAAAATTGGTGCTTCTACCATAACCATTAACTACGGCAGCCCATCGGTAAAAGGCCGTAAAGTATTTGGCGAATTAGTGCCTTTTGATAAGGTATGGCGTGCCGGTGCAAACGAGGCAACTGTGTTTACAACTACTAATGATATTATGGTACAGGGCAAAAAATTACCGGCAGGCACCTATGGCTTTTTTGTGATACCAACAGCAACAACCTGGACAATCATTTTCAATAAAGTGGCCAAGCAATGGGGCGCTTATAAATATGATGAAGCACAGGATGCTTTGCGTGTAACAGCTAAAGCTGTAAAATCAAAAATGAGCGAGCGTTTGGTTTACAAAATAAACAGCAAAGGTTTTACTTTAAGCTGGGATACATTAACTGTACCAGTAATGGTAAAATAAGTGTGGCTTAAAGCACTTAGAACAAATTTGACCCCGGTTTAGACCGGGGTTTTTTGTTTAATTAAACTGAAAAACATATATTTCATAGCTGAATATTATTTTCACCCTATTAATGCAGCAGCCAAAAGAACGTAAAATACTAATTAATCAGAGCCTTATTATATTAGGTTTAATAGCAGCCGTAAATTTACTACTGGTATTTGCAGATCATCCGCAGGCCGTAGAGAAGTACTTTTCTAAGAGCTTTTATCCGGTTTTTTGCCGTATACTACACACAATTTTTAACCTGCTGCCTTTTAGTATTGGCGATTTAATTTACTTGTTTATAGTAAGTTATATTTTATATACCCTGGTAAGGATTATTGCTTTGTGTATTAAAAAGCAATTTTTGCAAGCCGGTATATTAACCAGCAGAATAATTATAGGTGTTATAGCCGGTATCTTAATATTTTATCTTTTTTGGGGATTAAATTACTTTCGCCCCCCGGCAGCAGAACGCTTAAACCTGCGCGATAGCACCTATACCAAAACCAAATTGCGAAGAGTAACCGAAATTTTAATAGATAGTGCCAATGCCACCCGCAATAGGATGACAGATTCGGACTTGAAACAAGGCAACGATGCCATATACCAAACGGCTGTGAAGGCTATTGTAAAACTATCCGGCACATCAAAAGAATATCGTACTTACAGCCCCTGTATCAAACCATCGTTGCTTACACCTTTATTAAACTACCTAGGTACATCTGGCCATTACAATCCTTTTACCGGAGAGGCGCAAATGAACTACCAGATGCCCGTTTTTAACCGCCCGTTTGTAGCCTGCCACGAAATGGGCCACCAAATGGGTTATGGCGCCGAAGACGAGGCTAATTTTGTTGGTTTTATGGCCGCAACCGGCGGGCATGACAGGCTGCTGCGCTACTCGGCATATAACTTGGCTGTAAATGAGTTTATGCATACCGTGCGTTATACCGATACCGTAATGTTTAAACAACTTAAGCAGCGCATATCTCCCGCTGTACGTGCCGATTTTAAAACCGAACGCCTATATTGGTTATCCTATCAAAATAAAATTAACACGATTACCAGCATTTTTTACGATAGCTTTTTGAAAGCTAATAATCAGCCACAAGGTTTAGATACCTATAACCGCATGGTGTTATTGATAATGGCTATGTACAAGGAAAAGTGATTGGTGAATAATAGGTGGCAAAGTAGTTGCCCAAATGCAAAAAATGCGTTCCGTATCTCACCCCGGAACGCACTACAACATCATATCTCAAATAATGTTGATCAACTAAACCTCAGATAACATGTATGTTTACCCAAGCTCTTATAAAACCTAAGTAGGTTGTAATTATAATTTAATGTATTGTTAACGTGTTATTTAGCGCAGAAAGCATAACTTTTACTTAAAGATGCTACGATGTGTCAAATATACACACTGAACGTATTGTTGAAGAGTATATTGCTAATAAGATAGGTTTAAACATGTAAAAGTTACAAAACTGTGTTAATTACATTTAAAAGCATTTACAAATGATAACTTATCATCTTAGATGTTGTTACTGTTCTTGTAGGCCATCTTAAAAATAGTAGAAGATCTACTTATCCCAACACAGGGCTATGCGTTATTATATACGTGATTATAATAATGCTTAGTGTTATTATATATCTATTAAATAGGCGCTTATGGAGTGGTCTGTCTGAGATTAAAATAATTATATTTGTTTACCCTAATAATATGAAGAAGTACTGTTTAATTGTTTGGCTAATTTTTGCTGGTGTTAGCGCACAGGCGCAAAGTATATCTTTTTTTGATCTCACTAATCTCATCAACCTAACAGGTGGGCAGGCACATAATTATCTTAGTATGGGTAAGATTTTTAAAAGCCAATACATCGAAGAAAAAGACGGACAAGAAATAGAACGCTTCCGCTCTGTATCTAATAAAGTTAAACAGCAATACATCGCAATAGGTAAAAGCACCACCCTGGCAAACGGTACTGTACTGCGCACTGTAACCTATGATACCACCGACCCGCAGCACATTGTTAATTTAATAGCCCAGGCCCGCCGTGCTAAACTGATCCTGAAGTTTCAGGGGGCTGACAGGTTTAACAACATCTACAAATTCGATAACGAGTTTTACGATATAACCATGACCATTAGCACTACTGAAAACAAAGGGCAGGTAGTAATTAATCAAAAGGAATTTTTGGGGTATTAACTATAATAGACCAGCCCATAATCATCGGCTATTAAATATTTGCTTTCGCAGGTAAATTATCTCATTAACTTTACCCGCTGAAATGGACCCGCAACAGGCAGCTCATAAAACTAAGTGGCTTTACCTTTTTATAGGCTTGGCTGTACTGCTCAATTTTACCGGGCTGTTTATACCCATACTGGCGCCGGATGGTACGCTGTATGCCGTTATTGCCAAAACCATGGTACAACGGAATGATTATGTACAACTGTTTGTACATAATGTCGATTGGCTGGATAAACCTCATTTCCCGTTTTGGATAACAGCTTTTTCTTTTAAACTTTTTGGGTTTACCACCTGGGCTTATAAACTGCCGGGTATACTGTTTATGCTGATGGGGGCTTGGTACACCTACCTTTTTGCTAAAACGCTTTACACTAAAGAAATAGCCTTATGGTCGGTATTGATATTACTGACATCGCAGCACATTATATTATCCAATAACGATGTGCGTGCCGAACCTTATTTAACCGGGTTGATTATAGCATCGGTATATTATTTTTATAGAGCATATACCCGCAATAGTTTTGGGCAATTGGTACTGGCATCGCTTTTTACCGCCTGCGCTATCATGACCAAGGGGATGTTTGCATTGGTGCCAATTGGCGGCGCTGTGGTATGCCAGCTAGCCATAACCAAACAATGGAAACAGCTTTTTAACTTGCGCTGGCTGTTAGCTGCGGTATTGATACTGGTGTTTATCTTACCCGAGATCTATTGCCTGTACGAGCAGTTTGATGCCCACCCGGAGAAGGTGGTATTTAACAGGCAGGGTGTATCGGGCATAAAATTCTTTTTTTGGGATAGCCAGTTTGGGCGTTTTTTTAACACCGGCCCCATCAAAGGTCATGGCGACCCATCCTTTTTTGTGCATACCACGCTTTGGGCGTTCCTGCCGTGGTCGTTGATACTGTTTGCCGCAATCTGGCACTTTATTAAAACAGGGATTAAAGATGTACAAAAGCGCGAATGGCTTTGCATCAGCGGGGCTATGCTTACCTTTCTGCTGTTTTCGGCATCTAAGTTTCAGTTGCCCCATTATCTTAATATCGTATTCCCGTTCTTTGCTATCCTAACGGCGCAATACCTGGTTGGGCTGCAGTCCGATCGTACGATCAAAACGATACGCGCCGTACAAATTGGCCTGGTGGTACTTTTACTTTTAGTGATCGCAGCGTTACATTACTTTTTTAAACCAACCCAATTTTGGTGGGATGACGGGCTTGCCTTATTAATATGGCTGGGCTTGCTCCTGATCGTTCCCGGTAACTTCAGTAATTCTGATTTCAGGCAAACGGCCTTCCGTACATTGATCGTAGCTTTTGTGGTGAACCTGTATCTGAACTTTGTTTTTTACCCGTCGTTATTAAAATACCAGGCAGGCAGCGAAGCCGCCGTTTGGATAAACCAGCATAACCCCCAAAAACTACCAGTAGCGCAAAGCTGGGAAGATGCCAATTACCCCATGGAGTTTTACCTTAACCAGCCTATCCATTTACTGGCCGAAGATGGCAGCGGTAAACTACCCAACGGCCCCTTTATATTTTATGGCCCTGCAGATGTAGCCGCAACTTTCACGGCAAAGGGTTATAAGGTGCAGCACTTAGCAAGTTTTGAGCGCTATTGGGTATCGCGACTAAAGCCGGGCTTTTTAAACAAAGCCACACGTTATAAACTGCTAACCCAAATGGAAGTGATCAGGGTTACTAAATAGCCCTGCCCATTAATGGATCTGTAAAGCTGGCTTGCCCGGTTTCTACGCGGCCGGCATAGCGTTTCTCAAAATCATTAAAACCTTTTACTTTAATGCTTACATCATACCAGTTATGGCTTTTGCTCAGATCGAGCTTTATGGTTTGCGGCGCAAAACTTTCCTGTTGAATGGTAAGTTGTTTAGTGCCGGTTTTGTAGGAATTATCGGTAACCTCTACCGTTAACGGCGTGTTACCGCCTATAAGCCAAAAGGTAAGTACCACGTTGCCGGTTAGTTTTTTACCATCAGTTTGATACGCGAATTGTACACCTATGCCAGGGTCGTTCACGTTGCCTTTAAAGGCGCGGAAAAAGCCATTTGGCCCGTAGGTGCGCAGATAATACTTATTGTTCTCAAACTCGTTTAATGGCCAGGCATCGGTAAGGGTATCACCTGCTTTGGCGGCATAGCTCCAGTTACGTGCCGTTTCCATTTTATGCGCATCGTTAAGCGATGCATAATTGCCCGGTGCATAAACGTTGAAGGGGGCGCCAACAGCCTTATCGCCAAATACGGTATTGCCCGCTTTAAATTTTATCTCGAAAGCAGTTTTACTCTCGTTTAAGCTGCCATCGGCATAAAGCTCGTATGGCAGTGCAGATGCCGGTTTAATGCCCGGTTCCTGTTTAGGCATGTAGGGTGATGCCGCCGGGTTATTTTTAATAGCGGCAATATCATCCGCAGAAAGCAACTTATAGTCCGACGGGAGTTTCTTAAACTGTGCCTTGTGGATGCCCTCTACAAACTCGTTTTTATTTAACGGATTGGGCTTGCTAAACTTCTCGCCGTTGTAAGGCCTGAAGACCGAGGTAAGGTCGCCACAGATGGTGCGGCGCCAATCGCTGATATTATCTTCTTTGATTTTCTTGCCGGTTTTTTTGGCCAGGAAGGTTTCTAAGAATTGCAGGGTAGAGGTGTGGTCAAACACTTCGGAGTTTACATACCCGCCGCGGCTCCATGGCGAAGCTATCACCATCGGCACCCGGTAACCCAGCCCAATAGGGCTTTCGCGGTCGTAACCATTAGGGAAATTCTTGCGTTCCTGCTCTTGTTCCAGCGTTACAAACTCCACGCGCGTATCTATCCCGTCAGATACCTTTCCGGTGCCGTTTTTGTGCGAGTGAGGGGCGGTAAAGGGCGGAATATGGTCAAAATACCCATCGTTCTCGTCGTAAGTAAGAATAAAGATGGTCTTTTTCCAAACGTCGGGGTTTTGGGTAAGGATATCCAAAACTTCGGATACATACCAGGCCCCATACCACGGTGCGCCGGGGTGGTCAGAGAAATTCTCGGATGCTGTTAACCACGATACGGTAGGCAATTTACCGGTTTTTACATCCTGCCTAAACTGGTAAAGCGCATCGCCTTTGGGTACTTGCATTTCGCGTTCCACACCATTATCTGTGTACTTAAGCGTGGTTAACGTATGATAATCGGGGTCGGCTTTATTAGTGGTAAATGCCTTTAGGTGCAGGTTCTTTTCCCTTTGGCTAAGCTTATCAAAGGCGCCGGGTTCTAAAATTGCCCTGTTATTGTCGATGCTGTCCAGTTCCTGCTGTAATTGTTTAAGTTGCTTTTTAAGCTTAGGCGCGCCGGCGTCATCTGCTGCAAGCCCGTTTACTTTGGCCTGTAATTCAGTAATTTGCTTGGGCAAAGCTATTAGTTGCTTTTTCAGATAAGCAATGTGCCCGGGGTGCAGTTTAACGTTGTATTGTTTAAAAAACTCTAAATTATTATCGGTAAAGTTAGATAGCCAGGCATCCTGTTCGCCCTCAAAGCCAACGCCTACAGATAGCTCATTCTGGTAGCATTTCCAGGAAATGCCATGCTCTTCCAGCCTTTCGGGAAAGGTGGTCCAGTTTTGTGTTTCAAAGTCTGAATCTTCGTTCCATACATGCGGGCGCGAGTCTTCTTTTTGTGCCGCACGGATAGTGCCGCTCCAAAAGTAATTACGGTTAGGTGTAGTGCCTGTTAATGACGAGCAAAAATTTTGATCGCAAACGGTAAAAGCGTCTGCCAGGGCATAGTTAAAAGGCAGGTCCTCGCGGTTATGAAAGCCCAGTGTTAGGGGCATGTTTTTATATTCCTTATTGCCAGATTGCTTTTCGTTTAGCCATTGGTCAAATTTCCCGTCGTTGCGGGCGTTAACCTGGTTGTTCCAGCTATGTGGTAACGAACTCATCCAGGTAGATCGGGTGTTTTTGATATCCAGGTGAAATGGCGCATAGGTTTCGCCCTTTTTGTTGGATTGCAGCCAAACAGGGTTGTGGTTGGGCAGATCGATAACCCGCGGGTCGTTAAATCCTCGTACACCCTTTAAGGTACCAAAGCAATGGTCAAAAGAGCGGTTCTCCTGCATCAACAACACAATATGCTCCGCATCGGCCCAGGTTGTACCGGGCGCAGGGTTAATGGCCATGGCCTTTTGTATAGATGCGGGTAATATATTGGCTAAACCGGCGGTACCGGCAAGTAATGCTGCTTTCTTTAGAAAATCTCTGCGGGTATCTGACATGGGCGCTAAATTATAAAACCTGCTTTAACTGGTTGTGCCAAATAATGATGTTTGTGTTATGTTATTGTAAACCCAGTGTATATAATAAAAGCGTTTCACCTTCGGTTGTGGTTACCACACCGGTACGTGTAAAACCGCACCTTTCTAATAAACGCTGCGAGCGTATATTAGTATCGGTAGTAGTAGCGTATAGCTCATTAATGGCATACTTATTTTTAGCCAGGGCTAATGCTGCCAGGCTGGCCTCGTAGGCAAAACCACAGCCTGCAAAGCCCGGTAAAAATGCAAAACCAAGGTCGGGCTTATCCAAATACTCGCGTTGGAATAATCCACAAAGGCCAATTGGCTTATTGGTTTCTTTAAGGGATATCAGCCAGGGTCCAAAGCTGTTTTTTTCATATATAGCAAGCAGCACATTCTTAATATAACCTACTGCATCTTCGCGGGTCTTAATGTCTCGGTCGCCAATAAATTCAATCCAGGTGGGGGTGTTTAACAATTCAAAAATAAAGGCACCATCGTTAGTTGTAAAACGGCGGATGGTAAGGTTGGGCGTTTCTGATAGCATTATATTCATTACCCACTAAGCTATGAAATTTAATAATTGGATGTAATGCGAATTAATGCGTTACCTGCCTTGTTTTTGCGCTAAACATTTACTTACTTGTATTTTATAAATCAAAATCTATCCGCCCCCAATCCGATGCCTATGAAAAAGTATTGCCTTACCCTTGATCTGAAAGATAATACCGACCTGATAGCCGAGTATGAAGAACACCATAAAGCTGTTTGGCCCGAAATAACAGATAGTATAACAGCATCAGGCATTACCAATATGGAAATATACCGGCTGGGTACCCGCTTGTTTATGATTATTGAAGCCGGGGCCGATTTTAGTTTTTCTAAAAAATCCGCCATGGATGCAGGTAATACTAAAGTACAGCAGTGGGAAGATCTGATGTGGAAATATCAACAACCCATAAAAGGTGCCCTCGCCGGCGAAAAGTGGGTATTAATGGATAAGATTTTTCAGCTATAACTATCAACATGAAAAAAACTATACTTTTTATTGGCTTATTGATTAGTGTATCAATAGTTAAATTATCTGCACAAACTACTTACACACCAGCTGCGGAAAACCTGGCGCAAAGGCAAAAATTTCAGGATATGAAGTTTGGGCTTTTTATCCATTGGGGCATCTACAGTATTTTAGGTAGCGGCGAATGGGTAATGAATGATAAGAAGATCCCCTATGATAGTTATAAACGTTTGGCCGATTTTTTTAATCCGCAGGAGTTTAATGCTAAACAATGGGTTGCTTTTGCCAAACAGGCCGGTATGAAATACATTACTATTACATCGCGCCATCATGATGGGTTTAGCATGTACGGCACCAAAATGTCGCCCTATAATATTGTAGATGCTACCCCTTATCATAAAGATCCGTTGATGGAACTGGCCAAAGAATGCGAAAAGGAAGGCATAGAATTGCATTTTTATTACTCGCTATTAGATTGGGGGCGGGCCGATTATGCTTATGGCAGCCCTATAGTTAATGGCAAACCGGTAAAAGGGGACTGGGATAGTTATATAAAATTCATGAAAGACCAGCTAACCGAACTGATAACCAAGTACCCGGGTGTAAAGGGTATTTGGTTTGATGGCGGCTGGGAGCGTGTAGACGCCAACTGGCATTACGACGAAATTTATGGATTGATCCATAAGCTGAACCCGGCTATAATGGTAGGCAACAACCACCACGTAACACCAAAAGCCGGCGAAGATTTCCAGATGTTTGAAAAAGACTTGCCGGGTGGTAACACTACCGGTTTTGCACCCGACCAAACCATTAGCAAACTACCGTTAGAAACTTGCGAAACAATTAACAATAGCTGGGGCTTTAATATTAACGACAGAAGCTTTAAATCATCTAAACAGATCATCCACTACCTGGTTAATGCGGCCGGGCGCAATGCAAATTTTCTGTTAAATATAGGGCCAATGCCTAACGGTAAAATTCAATCGGAGTTTACAGATACCCTGGCTATCGTGGGCGATTGGATGAAGAAAAATGGCGAAAGTATTTATGGCACACGCGGTAGCAGCGTGCAGCCACAGCCATGGGGCGTGGTAACTGTAAAAGGTAAAAACAATTATGTACATATCACCGCACCGCAAGGGGAAGGCTATGTTTTTATCCCCAAACTAAAAGAGAAAGTAAGCAAAGCGGTGTTGCTAAGTAATGGCAATACAGTTAAATTTAAACAACAGCCAGAGGGTTTGTTTATTTACACAGCAGGTTTAACAGCAGACCCGGTAGATACCATCATTAAATTAACGATAGATTGATCTGTGATCGGATACCTAAAAACAGCAAAAGCCCGGATGTGTACGTCCGGGTTTTTGCTGTTTTTAGCAGCATTTTAAAGCCGCAGATGTGGAAATTTCTAAGTCATCAGAATAAAGCAAAACTTTTTTTTAATTATTTTATTTACTATGCATGCATAATAAAATCGTTATGTAGCGTTTAAAGTTAATATTTATACCAAATACCGTTTGGGTGTTAGTTTAGCCTCATTTTTGGCTGGCCGGGTATCAAAAATTAGTTTTAGTTTTACTGCAACCAATTATAAATCTACTTCTTAAAAATGGATCATTTATTAACTGATAGCTCTGTTGGCTATGATTTTTCTATCAGCGAAAATCAGAAAATGATAGGCCAGATGGCTAAAGATTTTGCCGAAAAGCACATTAAACCAAACGTAATGGAATGGGACGAGGCGCAGTATTTCCCGGTAGAGTTGTTTAAGCAATTGGGCGAAACCGGCATGATGGGCGTGCTTGTTCCCGAAGAGTACGGCGGCTCGGGCTTTGGTTATGCCGAGTATGTTACCGTTATATCAGAAATAGCTAAAGTGTGCGGGTCTATAGGTTTATCCGTAGCGGCGCATAACTCGTTATGTACGGGCCATATCCTGGCATTTGCCAATGATGAGCAAAAGCAACGCTGGCTTCCAAAGCTGGCTACTGCTGAGTGGATTGGTGCCTGGGGTTTAACCGAAGCCAACACCGGTAGCGATGCCATGCGGATGGCCACTACCGCCGTTTTAGATGGTGACCACTATATTGTTAATGGTTCTAAAAACTGGATCACCCACGGTAAAACTGGTGACATAGCCGTAGTAATGGTGCGCACCGGAGAAAAGGGTGATAGTAAGGGTATCTCTGCTTTAGTGATAGAGCGCGGCACACCAGGCTTTAGTGCCGGTAAAAAAGAGAATAAGCTGGGCATGCGTGCCTCAGAAACTACCGAAATGATATTTGATAACTGCCGTGTACCCAAAGGGAATCTTTTGGGTTTAGAAGGCGAGGGCTTTAAACAGGCTATGAAGGTATTAGATGGCGGGCGAATTTCTATTGCAGCCCTATCCTTAGGTATAGCCAAAGGCGCTTTTGAGGCGGCTGTTGCTTATTCCAAAGAACGCCACCAGTTTGGGCAGCCTATCAGTAATTTTCAGGGGATCGCATTTAAACTGGCCGATATGGCTACCGAGATTGAAGCTGCCGAATTATTAATTATGCAGGCTGCTGATCTAAAGAACCGCCATCTGCCGGTGACCAAACAATCGGCCATGGCTAAATACTATGCATCAGAAGTGGCGGTGCGCTGCGCTAACGAGGCGGTACAGATCTTTGGTGGCTATGGCTACACTAAAGATTTCCCGGTAGAGAAATTCTACCGCGATGCCAAGCTTTGTACCATAGGCGAGGGCACTTCCGAGATCCAGAAGATCGTTATCAGCCGCGAAGTATTAAAATAAACTATACTGATCAATTATAAACCTAAGTAGGGCCTGCAGCATGTATGTTGCGGGCTTTTTTTATTGCGATACTTTAACAGGTATTGGTGCAACATAATAAAATGCGCTGCGGTCTACATTTTTAATGTTTACATCCATGTTCTCGGGCATTTTATTCACGTTTACGTTGATGCTGCCATCGGCGTTTACAGGTAGGGTTACATACTTTTTGCTATCGGCCATGGCGGGAGTGATGCTGCTTTTAACCAGGTTTAAGGTTAGGGCTACGGCGATAATAGTTAGGATGATCTTGGTGTACAGGTCGGTTTTCATAAGGTATGATTTTTTGTTTTGAAGATATAAAAACCATAGCACTTAAAAAATCGCTATAAATAAAAAAACCTTCCCGGTTATGAGAAGGTTTGGAGCGAAAGACGAGATTCGAACTCGCGACCCCGACCTTGGCAAGGTCGTGCTCTACCAACTGAGCTACTTTCGCGTTGGGGTTGCAAAAGTATAATTTTAGTTCAATTGTCAAAAAAATATTTTGAAATAGTTGATAATCGGTAATTAATGCTGGGCTTTGGGAGATAACAGTAATAGTTGTGCTTTTGGTTGATTGCTCTGCGTTTAACTATCGTGTAAAGTGTTCATGTTCACGGCGTGAACACCCATGTATATTTGTAAGTATTTGATAATCAACAAAATTTGATTTTAACTACTGACAAAGTACTGCCACCATTTCCTCCAATGTATTTGCTATGCAGTAAACTGGTCGATTTAAACTTAACCATATAATGATAGGCGTATTTAATTAAGCCGTTGTCAACAAAAAGACAGTTTCAGGCTTGGATAGATGGCTTGCTCTTATTATGGGTAACCTATTGGTAGGTAAATTTATAGCAATATCATCTCCTCCGTCCACTCAATCAATTCATTACAAAAAATCTTTTTCGCACAAGCCCTTGAAAATCAAAAAATAGTATCTACCTTTGCAGTCCTTAAAATAAGGATAAAACTGTAAATACAAAAAAGGAAAAATGCCTACTATTCAGCAATTAGTTAGAAAAGGTAGAGTAGCTATGGTTGACAAGAGTAAGTCACCAGCGTTGGACAGCTGTCCACAGCGAAGAGGCGTGTGCACCCGTGTGTACACCACTACCCCTAAAAAACCAAACTCAGCAATGCGTAAAGTTGCACGTGTGCGCCTTACAAATGGTAAAGAAGTTAACGCCTATATTCCAGGAGAAGGCCACAACTTACAAGAGCACTCTATTGTTTTGATACGTGGTGGCCGTGTTAAGGATTTACCAGGTGTACGTTACCACATCATCCGTGGTGCATTAGATACATCAGGTGTTGCCGGTCGTAACCAACGTCGTTCAAAATATGGAACTAAGCGCCCTAAACCAGGACAAGCAGCAGCAGCTCCAGCAAAAGGTAAAAAGAAATAATTAAAGGAGGATAGTAATAATGAGAAAGTCGAAACCAAAAAAGAGAATCCTTCTTCCTGATCCAAAATTCAACGAAGTATTGGTAACCAGGTTTGTAAATAACATGATGTTTGATGGTAAAAAATCTACCGCTTACACCATATTCTACAATGCAATTGATATTGTTGAGAAAAAAACAAGCGAAAACGGCTTAGATAGCTGGAAAAAAGCTTTAAATAACGTGATGCCTGCTGTAGAAGTAAAAAGCCGCCGTGTTGGTGGTGCTAACTTCCAGGTGCCTACAGAAGTTCGCCCTGAACGTAAAGTAGCTTTGGGTATGAAATGGTTGATCAGCTATGCACGTCGTCGTGGTGAAAAAACCATGATGGAGAAATTAGCCGGCGAGATCATATCTGCTGCTAAAGGTGAAGGTGCTGCTGTGAAGAAAAAAGAAGATACGCACAAAATGGCTGAGGCCAACAAAGCGTTCTCTCACTTTAGATTCTAAAAATAATTAGCGATTTAGCGAATTGGTGATTTATTGATTTGGTAACATGTTACTAATTCTAAAATCACTAATTCGCTAATTCGATAAATCAATAATTGAAATGTCAAGAGATCTAAGATATACAAGAAACATAGGTATTGCCGCTCACATTGATGCTGGTAAAACCACTACTACAGAACGTATTCTGTATTACTCGGGTGTTAGCCACAAAATTGGCGAGGTACACGAAGGTGCAGCTACAATGGACTGGATGGCGCAGGAGCAGGAACGTGGTATCACCATTACATCTGCTGCTACAACTATCGACTGGAAATACAGAGGCCATAAATACCATATCAACATTATTGATACCCCGGGTCACGTGGATTTTACCGTAGAGGTAAACCGTAGTTTACGTGTACTAGATGGTTTGGTATTCTTATTCTCGGCAGTTGATGGTGTTGAGCCACAATCAGAAACCAACTGGAGGCTTGCTAACAACTATAACGTTGCCCGTATAGGTTTCGTTAATAAGATGGACCGCTCTGGTGCCGATTTCTTAAACGTTGTTAAACAGGTAAAAAGCATGTTAGGCAGCAACGCTGTTCCGCTTCAGTTGCCAATTGGCGCCGAAGAGAACTTTAAAGGTGTTGTTGATTTAATTAACTGGAGAGGTATTGTTTGGAACGAGCATGATAAAGGTATGACCTTTACTGAAGTGCCTATCCCGGAGGATATGATCGAAGAAGCAACCGAATGGAGAGAGAAATTATTGGAATCAGTTGCTGATTACGATGAGAGCCTGATGGAAAAATTCTTTGATGATCCGGAATCAATTACCGAGCGCGAAATTTTAGATGCATTGCGTAAAGCAGTATTAGATGCTAAAATTGTGCCTATGGTATGTGGTTCATCTTTCAAAAACAAAGGTGTACAAACCATGCTTGATTACGTGATGGAATTACTTCCTTCACCAATGGATGTTGAAGGTATTGTTGGTACCAACCCAGATACCGGCGAAGAAATTATCCGTCAGCCATCAGAAAAAGAACCATTTGCAGCATTAGCGTTTAAAATTGCAACAGATCCTTTCGTAGGCCGTTTGTGCTTTATCCGCGTATACTCTGGTAACCTGGAGGCGGGTTCTTATGTACACAACATGCGTTCAGATAACAAAGAGCGTATCTCTCGTATCTTCCAGATGCATGCTAACAAGCAAAACCCTATCCCTAATGTAGGTGCAGGTGATATTGCTGCGGTAGTAGGCTTTAAAGATATCAAAACAGGTGATACACTTTGTGATGAGAAACACCCCATCGTTCTGGAATCAATGAATTTCCCTGACCCGGTTATCGGTTTAGCTATCGAGCCTAAAACTCAGGCTGATGTTGATAAATTGGGTATGGCTTTAGGTAAATTATCTGAAGAGGATCCAACCTTCCGTGTAAACTCTGACGAAGAGACCGGCCAAACTGTAATTAGCGGTATGGGCGAGCTTCACTTAGATATCATCATGGACCGCCTAAAACGTGAGTTTAAGGTAGAGGTTAACCAGGGTGCACCACAAGTAGCTTACAAAGAATCTATCACAGGTACAATACAACACCGCGAAACTTACAAGAAACAAACCGGTGGCCGTGGTAAATTTGCTGATATACAAGTTATATTATCACCAAACGACGAAGGTAAAGAAGGTTTACAGTTTGTGAACGAAATTAGCGGTGGTTCAATCCCTCGTGAGTTTATCCCATCTGTAGAAAAAGGCTTTGCAGCTTCAATGGCAAACGGTGTATTAGCCGGTTTCCCGTTAACCAGCTTAAAAGTTCGTTTAATTGATGGTTCATTCCACGCAGTCGATTCAGATGCGCTATCTTTCGAGTTAGCTGCTAAGATGGCTTACCGCGAAGCATTGCCACGTTGTAAACCGGTATTGCTTGAGCCAATCATGAAAATCGAGATCTTGACCCCTGAAGAAAACATGGGTGATGTTATCGGTGATATGAACCGTCGTCGTGGCCAGCTTTTAGGTATGGATTCACGCGCAGGTGCACAGGTAATTAAAGCTACTGTACCACTTTCAGAAATGTTTGGTTACGTAACCCAGTTACGTACTATCACTTCTGGCCGTGCTACTTCAACCATGGAGTTTGATCACTATGCTGAAGCACCACGTAACGTACAAGAAGAAGTAGTTGCTAAGGTAAAAGGCAAAAAAGCTGCTCAAAACGCATAATTAAGTTGATGTGAAAGTATGCAGATGTGCAGATATGCAAATATCATCCGCACATTTGCATATCACACACATCTGCACATAAATAAACAACCAATCATCCTAATAAATAGCTCTTAGGGTGGTTTAAAACAAAAACAAAATGAGCCAAAGAATCAGGATCAAATTAAAATCGTACGATTACAACTTGGTTGATAAATCAGCCGAGAAGATCGTTAAAACAGTAAAGCCTACTGGCGCTGTAGTTAGCGGACCACTTCCGTTACCAACCGAAAAGAAAATTTTTACTGTTTTACGTTCACCACACGTAAACAAAAAAGCACGTGAGCAATTCCAATTATGTTCTTACAAACGTTTATTGGATATCTACAGCTCTAACTCTAAAACTGTAGATGCGCTAATGAAGCTTGAATTGCCAAGCGGTGTTGAAGTTGAGATCAAAGTGTAACTGTACCGGAAGATCTATAAAAAAAGCCATTCTTGAAAAAGAATGGCTTTTTTGTTGCTTGTATATTTTAAGTAAATTTGTTTATGAGCAGATATGTAATAACTCCGACGCTTGAGCAAGAAAAATTGATCACTGCGTTTTTGGAAGAGCAACATATCTCGTTTTTTAAAGAAGACGAAACGTTGCCGGATTATGTTTTAGATGGTATCGCTAAAGGAGAGGCATATATCTCAGCTGGCCGTTTTATTACGCATGAAGACTTTAAGAAAAGAATTTCTGCGAGTAAATGATCTATTCAATTATTTATTCACCGATAGCGTTAGAAACCTATGACGAAATGACGGAATAGATTCATAATACTTGGGGTGATAAATATGTAGAGTGATTTAAACAAACCACCATATATATTGTTCTTTTGGGATAACCGACAAGATCCAATACTGTAGCCATTCTAATAAAAGAATGGCTTTTTTGTGCTTAACCGCGTGTCATTGCTGACGTACGAAGCAGTTTACCGATAGGTATTTGCCTTTAGGCCAGATTGATAACCATAATCCTGAGATTGCTTCGTACCTCACAATTCCTCGGGGCAGTTAGAGGCATAATTATAGAATTAGGCTTGTTGCGGCGGGCCTGCAGGGTCCATCCACATAATTTCCCAGTGATGGCCGTCAAGGTCTGCAAAGCTGTGTTGGTACATAAAAACATAGTCGGTAGCCGGGTTAGGTATAATGGCGCCTGCAGCTTCTGCTTTGGCTACCATTTCGTTTACGGCATCTTTGCTTTCGGCCGATAAGCAAATAGAACACTCCACCTCTGTATGGGCGTCTATGATCCTTTTGTTAGTAAATGTTTGGAAGAAAGGCTTGGTAAGCAGCATTACAAAAATAGTATCGCTGATGATCATGCAGGTTGCTTTCTCGTCGGTAAATTGCGGGTTAAACGTATAACCCAGTTTAGTAAAGAAAGCTATTGATTTGTCAAGATCGGTAACGGGCAGGTTTAAGAACAGCTGAGTCGCCATATTTAAGTTTGTTTAGTTTACTCAAATGTACGGGTGTAGTAGCATACTTTAAGTGCTTAATACGACAAGTTAAGGGGGCACTTACGACTTGCAACAATGGCTAAAATTAAATTTGTCCGTAAAAAGTGCCTGATAGGAAGTTGAGCCAAACGCCTTCTATCTCATCAACCAGTTGCGGACGGATAGATATGCCCGATGCTTGCGGTGCCCAGGTTTGTTCGGCAAGGCTACCGGTTTTAAGTATATCCATATTAAGGACCCGTTCCTTATCAGGATTTAGCAGGGCATCCAGTTTTATTTTAATGCGATGGTGGCTTCGGCCATTACGTAGTGCAGTATAAGGTTGTGATGATATAAAGCCGGATGCGAAAATGCCTCTGGGTTCTGCCCCTAGCCGGATGATGTAGGCCCTATCACCAGGTTGTATGGTTTTGTGGCTGGCAACACTCCAGTTATCTTCCAGGTTGCCGGTTGTTTTTAAGGTTTCGATATCCTTGTCGATATTCTCCCATTTAAATTTAATGGGGTTCCAGCCAAATAAAAAAGCTTTCATAGCTAATTATCCGTTGCCTAATAGCTCATCGTTTTTGTTACGTTCGGTTTGCAGTTCCCGGGCCAGTTTCTTTTCCTTTTCGTTGGCTTTAGTTTTATAAGCTTTATACTCTTCTTCCAGCTCGTTATAAAGCTTAATGCGGTAATTGGCTTCGCGGCTATGGCTACCGGAGCGGGCTATCACAATTGCAGCAATTGCGCCGAAAGCTATTACCAATCCCCACATAATTAAATTGTAGGATGATTTGGTGATGGGCATCCCTAGCAGGCTCACTTCATCAACTTTAGCTTTTGATTCGGCCACCAACTGGTCTTTAGTAGTTGCCGATGTTTTTAGCGTATCAATAGTTTTAGCTTGTACAGCTAAGGTGGCTTTTGCCTCTTTTAGCTGCTTGCGGGTAATATTTAAGGTATCGCTGTAGTTTTTAAATAAGGCAGCTACTAAGGGTTGCTGATAATTATAAACCTTGGTTAACAGGTATTGGTATTGGCCGCGCAGGCTTTTATCTACAGGTGCAGTAGGTTTTACAGCAATGGCGCGTTGTTGCACAGATGCGGTTGCTGCTGCATTATCTTGTGTTTGTGGCGTAGTAGCAGGGGTTTTATATGGATTATAGGCAGGCTTGGTAACAGCCGGCTTTGCAGGTACGCTTTTTTTAGTAGAATCTTGTGCATTGCTAAAACCGGCAACAGTTAAAAGTAACGCGGCCAATGTAATAGCACGGAATTTTACAAGCTTTATCATATATAACAATAGTATCTGGTGATGTCGGTTTTTCGTTAGCGAAATGTAATTAATTAAACGTAATAAATTAATTTAAAGTTTGTAAATAAAAGCATATTTAAATGCAAACATCAACAGTATTATTACAATAATAGTTACAAAGGAATCAAATTAATTGTAGTATTTATTATCAGTAACGCATTATTATCAAAAGCATATATTAGCCTTTTTAATTTTAAACATATGCGTATAGGTATTATTGGTTTGGGTGATATGGGTAAATTGTATGCCAAAGCGTTTGCAAAAGCGGGCTATACCGTTTGCGGTTGCGATATGCCTCAAAACCGTGACCGGTTAGAACATGAACTAAACCCCTTAGGCATCACCCTGATGGATGATGGTAAAGATATATCGCGTGTAAGCGACCTTATTATATATTCTGTAGAGGCAGATAAGCTGGAGCAGGTGGTTGGGCAATACGGCCCATCAACCAAATATGGCGCTATAGTAGCCGGGCAGACATCTGTTAAACATCCCGAGATAGCTATTTTTGAGAAATACCTGCCGGCCGATGCGCAGATCATCACCTTTCATGCTATGCACGGCCCTGGTTTTGAACCTACAGGGCAAAAGCTGATCCTAATAAACCACCGCAGCGAACCGGATGCTTACCAACGCATGCTGGACCTATTTAATGCTGTAGAAACCGATATTGTAGAAATACCTGATTATCATGAACATGATAAAATAGTTGCCGACACGCAGGCTGTAACCCACGTAGGTTTCGAAAGTATGGGCACCGCCTGGAAATCGGCAGGTTTTTTCCCGTGGGAGAATGCATCATATGTGGGTGGCATAGATAATGTAAAGATCCTGACCACGCTGCGCATCTTTAGCTATAAAGCACACGTTTATGCAGGTTTGGCTATCCTTAACCCGTATGCCCGCCAACAGGTAAAACGATATGCCGAATCAGAATCGGACTTATTTAAATTGATGATCAAGGAAGAGGAGCAGGAGTTTAGGCAGCGCCTTTACCGCGCCCGCGATTTTGTTTTTCATGAAAGCCGCAAGCCCATTATGTTTAATGATGCTGTTATGGAGGAGTTTTCGTTAGCTAAAGACGCGGGCCATCAAAAGCCAAATTCGCACCTGAGTATATTAAGTATGGTTGATGCCTGGTACCATTTGGGTGTTAACCCGTATGATAACCTTATTTGCCAAACGCCGCCATTCCGCCTGCGGTTGGGCATTGCCGAATATTTGTTTAAAAATGAAGAACTGCTGGAAGAATCTATAGAAACGGCCTTATACGATAAAACCATCCGTGGCGACGATCTGGAATTCCATTCCGCAGTGCGGGAGTGGAGTGCTATTATAGGTTACGGCGATATGGAAGGTTATAAGAAACACTTTAACGAAGTGCAGTCGTTCTTTCAGGGAAGGCTGGAAGAAGGTAACAAACAAAGCGCCGAGTTGATACGCAGGCTGATGATGGGGTAGGTTTTATCCCTTCAACTTTATTACATAAACTTCTTTTTTATCGGGCATAAAAAATTTAGGGTCACTATCTATATTATAGAAAGGCTCAGCAATTTCAACGCGATCTGATTGGAATGATTTACCTAATATATTTTGTGCTTCATCAATTGTGTAAAGTGAATCGTTTAGCTTAAATAAAAAGCCATAATGAGACGATCTTAAGTCACTCAGTTTAACTTTCCCTTTATTAATAGCAAAATTAATGGGTATGCTATATTGCACGCGTACAGGTTTGCCTTTTTGAATACCCGGTTGCCAGATTTTTAAGGATTGCATTGCTTTTACTGCTTCAGATTCACACCCTGCGCCAATACAGTTAACCGGCGTAATATCTGTCATCTTGCCATCCTTATCAACTATAAACGATACAACTATGCGTCCGTTGATGCCAATTAATTTGGCTACCTCCGGATATTTTAAATTTTTCACAACATCGCGGCCAAAATTACCGTCCCCACCAGGATAAATAGGCGGATGTTCTATAGCCGTAAAAACCGACTTTGTTTTACCTGTATCAATGTTTAAGGCGTTCGCAGAGTACGTAATTAAACACAGTAATAAAAGTGCTATAAATAAGGCGAGGTGTTTCATGTTGTAAATATATTAATTTGATATATCCTGACGTGCTGATGTGAGTGATTTTAAGATATTTCCGGCCAGGCAAGCACCTGTTTGAACAAGTATTTGGCTTAACGTAATATTTATTTAAAAATAAGTTGATAACTATTTGAAAATTAATGTAAAGTTTCTATCTTTGCCGTCCCTTAAGGGGGAAATAATATGCCTTGAACGAAGCCCTACTGCTTCGATGGGCACAAATAAAATAAAGAAAATGTCAGGAATTATTGGTAAAAAAGTAGGAATGACCAGCATTTTCGATGAGGCAGGGAAAAACATTCCTTGTACAGTTATCGAAGCTGGCCCTTGCGTAGTAACCCAGATCAGGTCTGTAGAAACAGACGGATATGCAGCTGTACAGTTAGCATATGGCGAGAAGAAGGAAAAAAACACCTCCGGTCCGTTAAAAGGCCATTTCCAAAAAGCCGGTACTACTCCAAAACGTAAACTTGTTGAATTTAAAACATTCGAAGACGAAAAAGCTCTTGGTGACACTGTTACTGTAGAGATTTTTGCCGCAGGCGATTACGTTGATGTAGTAGGTACTTCAAAAGGTAAAGGATTTCAGGGTGTTGTAAAGCGTCACGGTTTTGGTGGTGTGGGTATGCAAACTCACGGTCAGCACAATCGTTTACGTGCACCAGGTTCACTGGGCGCTTCATCATGGCCATCTCGCGTATTTAAAGGCATGCGTATGGCGGGTCAAACAGGTAATGTTCGCGTTAAAGTACAAAACTTAGAAGTAGTTAAAGTATTTGCTGAGCAAAACCTAATTGTAGTTAAAGGTTCTATCCCCGGAGCTAAGGGTTCATTCGTAATAGTGGATAAATAAGATGGAAATCAACGTATTAAATCTATCAGGTAAAGAAACAGGTGCCAAGGTGCAGCTGCCTGAGTCCGTATTCGGAGTAGAGCCTAACGATCATGCTATTTACTTAGATGTAAAGCAGTTCTTAGCTAACCAACGCCAGGGTACGCACAAATCAAAACAACGTAATGAAATTGCAGGTTCAACCCGCAAATTACATAAACAAAAAGGTACAGGCGGCGCCCGTGCAGGTAGCATCAAATCACCATTGTTTAATGGTGGTGGTCGTGTTTTCGGCCCTCAGCCACGTGACTATAGCTTTAAATTAAACAAAAAGCTTAAATCATTAGCCCGTGCTTCAGCTTTATCATACAAAGCAAAAGATAACAACATTTTGGTATTAGAGGATTTCAGCTTTGAAACCATCAAAACCAAAACTTACATCCAGATGGAAGCCGACCTGAATGTTACTAACGATAAAACGTTATTAGTATTAGCAGGTGTTGAAAATAACAATGTTTATTTATCAAGCAGGAACCTGAAAAAAACTAAGGTTATTACCGTAGAGCAATTAAACACTTATGATGTGTTAAACGCTGGTAAACTAATCTTAACAACAGGCGCTGTTAAAACTTTGGAGGGAGCATTAGCTAAGTAATATGGAAATTTTAAAGAAACCCTTACTTACTGAAAAAGTAGCCCAGCTAACTGAAAAACTTAACCGCTACGCGTTTAAAGTTGATCACAGAGCTAACAAAATTCAGATCAAAGGCGCTATTGAGGCTATGTATGGTGTTAACGTTACAGCAGTTAACACAATGAAATACGTAGGTAAACTTAAAACCCGCAACACAAAAGCAGGTGCAGTGTCTGGCCGTGCGGCTACATACAAAAAGGCCATCATCACACTGAAGGATGGAGAAACAATAGATTTTTACAGCAACATATAATATAAGACATGGCAGTAAAGAGATTTAAACCGGTTACACCGGGTACCCGCTTCAGGATTGATGTATCTAATTCAGATATTACAACAAACGTTCCTGAAAAGTCGTTGGTTGTATCAGCCAACACTCGTTCGGGCGGACGTAACCACAGCGGTAAAATGACAATGCGCTACCTTGGTGGTGGTCACAAACAAGCATACAGGTTAATAGATTTTAAACGTAATAAATTTGATATCCCTGCAAGAGTTGCAACTATCGAGTATGATCCAAACAGATCTGCACGTATAGCCCTGTTACATTTTGTTGATGGTGAAAAACGATACATGATAGCTCCGGAAGGCTTAACAGTTGGAACGGTAGTTGTATCTGGCGAGACTGCAGCACCAGAGGTTGGTAATACCATTCCTTTGAAAAACATCCCGTTAGGTTCTATCATCCACAACATTGAGTTAAACCCAGGCCAGGGTGGTGTTATTGCCCGCAGCGCCGGTACTTACGCTCAGTTATCAGCACGTGATGGTAAATATGCCATCATCAAATTGCCTTCAGGCGAAACCCGTATGATCTTGTCAACTTGTTTGGCAACTATCGGTACCGTTTCAAATGGTGAAAAAGCAAATGCTGTGTTAGGTAAAGCTGGCCGTAACCGTTGGTTGGGTCGTCGCCCTCGCGTTCGTGGTGTTGCTATGAACCCTGTCGATCACCCTATGGGTGGTGGTGAAGGCCGTTCATCAGGTGGTCACCCACGTTCACGTAAAGGTTTATTAGCTAAAGGCTACAAAACCCGCGATAAGAAAAAAGGATCAGATCGTTACATCATTGAAAGAAGGAAGAAATAATAATGGCACGTTCAATTAAAAAAGGACCTTACATAGATCATAACCTGGAAAGAAAAGTTCTTACCTTGAATGATGCAAGTAAAAAATCAGTTGTAAAAACATGGTCACGTCGTTCCATGATCTCTCCTGATTTCGTTGGTCATACATTCGCAGTACACAACGGTAACAAATTTATACCTGTGTATGTAACAGAAAACATGGTTGGTCACAAGTTGGGAGAATTTGCACCAACCCGCACATTCCGCGGTCACGCAGAAAAGAAAAAATAAGGCATGGAAGCAACAACTAAAATCAAAAAGTCTGTATTGATCAGGCAACAAAAAGAAGCTGCTAAACTCGTAGTAGGTGGCGCTTCAGTTGCTAAATTACAGAACTGCCCAACCTCTCCGCGCAAAATGCGCTTGGTGGTTGATCTGATCCGTGGTGAGAACGTTGAGAAAGCGTTGTACATCTTAAAATTTACAAACAAAGAAGCTGCCATTCGTGTAGAGAAACTTTTGTTATCAGCCATCAAAAACTGGGAAGCTAAAAACGAAGGCAAACGCGTAGAAGATAGCGGTTTATTTGTAAAAGAAGTATCAGTAGGTGGCGGCCGTCAGTTAAAAAGATTGCGCCCTGCACCACAAGGTAGAGGTTTCCGTATACGCAAACGCTCTAACCATGTAACGCTGATTGTGGATAGTAAAAACGATAACAACTAATTTGAAATGGGACAAAAAGCACATCCAATAGGTAACAGGTTAGGGATAATCCGCGGTTGGGATTCTAATTGGTTCGGTGGAAACAACTACTCCGACAAATTAGTTGAAGACGAAAAGATCCGCAAATACTTATCAGCACGTATCAACAAAGGTGGTGTATCTAAAGTAGTTATAGAACGTACTTTAAAACGCATCACGGTAACCATCCACACTGCCCGTCCGGGTATTGTAATTGGTAAAGGCGGTGCCGAGGTTGATAAGATCAAAGAAGAGTTAAAAAAATTAACCAAAAAAGATGTTCAGATCAACATCTTCGAAATAAAACGCCCTGAGCTTGATGCCCAGTTAGTTGCCGAAGGTATTGCTAAACAACTTGAAGCACGTATCTCTTTCCGTCGTGCCATGAAAACTACAATTGCTTCTACCATGAGAATGGGTGCCGAAGGAATTAAAGTAATGACATCAGGCCGTTTAGGTGGCGCTGAGATGGCACGTACAGAGCAATATAAAGAAGGAAGAATTCCTTTGCACACTTTCCGTGCCGATATTGACTATGCTTTGGCAGAAGCCTTAACTACTTATGGTAAAATAGGTGTTAAAGTATGGATATGTAAAGGTGAGGTTTACGGCAAACGCGATCTGTCTCCAAACATTGGTGGCACAAGCAGCGCAAGCGGTAAAGGTGGTCGTCCAGAAGGTTCAGCAGGTTTCGGTGGCCGTGATAATGCACGTGGCGGCGAAAGAGGCGGAGAACGCAGAAACAACGACCGTAACAAACCAGGTGGCGATCGCAGAGGCGGTGGTAACAACCGTCCAGGTGGTCAAGGTCAAGGCGGTGGTAACCGTCCAGGTGGCCCGGGAAGAAGATAACAAGAATTAGAAAAGACATATCCGTGAGGATATAAAAGCTTAATAAAATGCTACAGCCAAAAAGAACGAAGTTCAGAAAGATGCAAAAAGGCAGGATGAAAGGTTTAGCCAGTCGTGGTACTGAGCTTTCATTCGGATCTTTCGGTATAAAATCACTCGAAGCCGCCTGGATAACCAGCCGCCAGATCGAGGCTGCACGTATCGCTGTAACACGTTTCATGAAACGTGAAGGCCAGGTGTGGATCAGGATATTTCCTGACAAGCCTGTAACCAAAAAACCAGCAGAGGTACGTATGGGTAAAGGTAAAGGTGCCCCAGAATACTGGGTAGCAGTTGTACGCCCGGGCCGCATGATTTTTGAAGCAGAAGGTGTACCTTTAGAAGTTGCAAAAGAGGCATTACGCCTTGCAGCGCAAAAATTACCAGTGCAAACCAGATTTGTAACACGTAGGGATTACGTAGAAGCATAAATAAATGGTTGAAAAGTTGTGAATGTTGAAAGGTTGTAAGTTTATTGCAGCCGCCATTAGGTAACATTAAAACATTTAAACTTTCCAACATTACAACAACAATAAAGAACATGAAGAACTCAGAAATTTTAGAGCTTTCAACCGAAGAATTGTCAGCAAGACTGAGCGAGGAAAAATCAACTCTTACTAAACTGAAATTTGCACATGCAGTTTCGGCTATAGAGAACCCAACCCGCATTACAAAAGTGCGCAAGGATATTGCTCGTTTAAATACTGAATTAACAAAACGCAAGGCGGCGTCAGCTTCTGAACAGAATTAATTTTTAAGCGTCGGAAAACAATGGAAAGAAATTTAAGAAAAACACGTACCGGCCTGGTAGTAAGCAATAAGATGGAAAAATCTATTGTGGTTGCTGTAGAGCGGAAGGTGAAGCACCCCATCTATGGTAAATTCGTAAAGAAAACTACCAAATTTATGGCTCATGACGAAACTAACACCTGTGGTGTTGGAGATACCGTATTGATTATGGAAACCCGTCCGTTGAGCAAAAACAAAAACTGGAGATTAGTTCAAATTTTAGAGAGGGCTAAATAAGATGGTACAACAGGAATCAAGATTAAATGTAGCCGATAACAGCGGTGCTAAAGAAGTTTTAGTAATACGCGTATTAGGTGGTACCGGTAAAAGATATGCTTCTATTGGCGATAAGATAGTAGTTACCGTAAAAAGCGCTTTACCATCAGGTAACGTTAAAAAAGGTACTGTATCTAAAGCAGTAGTGGTTAGAACCAAGAAAGAGATCCGCAGGAAAGATGGTTCATATATCCGCTTTGACGATAACGCAGCCGTTTTGTTAAACAACCAGGATGAGCCAAGGGGCACACGTATCTTCGGCCCTGTTGCCAGAGAATTACGTGAAAAACAATTTATGAAAATTGTATCATTAGCACCGGAGGTATTGTAATATGGAAAGTAAGAAAAACACAAAACCAGCTAAATTAAAGATCCGTAAGGGTGATTTAGTTAAGGTAATTGCCGGTGATTCAAAAGGATCACAAGGTAAAATAGTTGAAGTTATCATTGATAAAAACAGGGCTATAGTAGAAGGTGCCAATATGGTATCTAAACATACTAAGCCTAATGCAGCCAACCCTAACGGCGGTATTGTAAAGCAGGAAGCTGCTATACATATATCTAACCTGGCACTGGTTGAACCTTCAACAGGTAAAACAACCCGCGTTGGCCGTAAATTAAACGATGCCGGCAAATTGGTTAGAGTATCAAAAAAATCAGGGGAGGAAATTAAGTAATGACTTACGTACCAAGATTAAAATCAAAATATAAGGAAGATATCCGCACCGCTTTGAAGGAAAAATTTGCCTACAAAAGCGTAATGCAGGTTCCTAAATTGCAAAAAATTGCGATCAACCAGGGTGTTGGCGGTGCTACTACCGATAAAAAACTTATCGAGAACACGATCACCGAATTAACCACCATTACCGGCCAGCAAGCTGTTGCATCAAAATCTAAAAAGGATATCTCTAACTTTAAGTTACGTAAAGGTATGCCAATTGGTGTACGCGTTACTTTACGTGATAACACGATGTATGAGTTTTTAGACCGCTTAATTGCTGTTGCCCTGCCACGTATCCGTGACTTTAAAGGTATCAACGATAAAGGTTTCGACGGTAAAGGAAACTATACTTTAGGTATATCTGAACAAATCATTTTCCCGGAGATCAACATTGACAAGATCAATAAGATCCAGGGTATGGATATTACCTTTGTAACCTCGGCAACAAACGATGTTGAAGCATTGGAGTTACTGAAACAATTTGGTTTACCATTTAAAAATCAAACACCAACTAACAATGGCTAAAGAAGGCGTAAAGGCTCGTGAAGTAAAACGTGCCAAATTAGTAGCAAAATTTGCTGAAAAAAGAGCAGCGTTAAAAGCAGCTGGCGATTACATAGGTTTAGACAAATTGCCTAAAGCTTCATCACCGGTAAAATTGCATAACCGTTGTAAATTAACAGGCCGCCCGCGTGGTTACATGCGCCAGTTTGGTATATCACGTGTTACATTCCGTGATATGGCATTGGCAGGTAAAATACCGGGTGTTAAAAAAGCAAGCTGGTAACAACCACATAAATTCGTAAGCAATTAAGAATTCAAAACATACTACAAAATGTTTTGAATTTTTTTGTAATTTTGCGGCTCGAATTTTTTAATGAATTAACCGATAGAAGGTCGGCCGGGATGTTACCGGGAGGAAACCACTATCATAAACAACAATAATGAATACAGATCCAATCGCAGATTATCTTACAAGAGTAAGGAATGCTATTAAAGCCAACCACAGGGTTGTTGAAATTCCTGCATCAAATCTGAAAAAGGAAATCACTAAAGTGCTTTTCGAAAAAGGTTACATTGCTAATTACAAGTTTGAGGATAACGGCCCTCAAGGCAGCATCAAAATTGCTTTGAAGTACCACCCTATAACTAAAATCTCTGCTATCCGCAGCATTGCACGTATTAGTAAACCAGGTTTGAGAAAATATGCCGGCATGGATAACTTGCCACGCGTATTAAATGGTTTAGGTATCGCTATCTTATCGACTTCAAGAGGTGTAATGACCGATAAAGAAGCTCGTACACAAAATGTGGGTGGCGAAGTTTTATGCTACGTTTATTAATAGGAGGAAATTAAGCAATGTCAAGAATAGGAAAAGCACCTATTGCATTAACCAGTGGCGTTACTGTTACTGTATCGGCAGATAATGTTGTTACCGTAAAAGGCCCCAAAGGCGAATTGCAACAGGCAGTTGATAGAGATATCATCATTGAACAAGAAGGCGACCAGTTATTGGTTAAACGCCCTTCAGATCAAAAACGTCATAAAGCATTACACGGTTTATACCGTTCGCTTTTAAACAATATGGTTGTTGGTGTAACTACAGGTTACAAAATTGAGCAGGAATTAGTAGGTGTGGGTTACCGTGCTACTAATACAGGCAATACATTAGATTTAGTGTTGGGTTTCTCTCACCACTATGTATTCCAATTACCACAAGAAATTAAAGTTTCAACCACTGCTGAGAAGGGTAAAAACCCTACCATCATCCTGGAATCAAACGATAAACAATTGATCGGTCAGGTAGCGGCGAAAATACGCTCGTTACGTACACCAGAGCCTTACAAAGGTAAAGGTATCAAGTTTGTTGGCGAAGTATTGAGAAGAAAAGCAGGTAAATCAGCATCTAAAAAATAATCGTCATGAAATTATCAAGAAGAGACAGGATTAAAAAAGGCATCAGAAAACGCCTTTCAGGTTCATCAGCACGCCCACGTTTATCTGTATTCAGAAGCAACAAAGGCATCTATGCACAAATTATTGACGATGTAACAGGTAAAACCATTGTATCAGCATCATCTTTATCAAAAGATTTTACATCAGATGGTACAAAGTCAGACCAATCGGTAGCTGTAGGTAAATTAGTAGCTGAGAAAGCTATTGCCGCAGGTATTAAAGATGTAGTGTTTGACAGGAATGGTTACCTGTACCACGGCCGTGTTAAATCACTGGCTGAAGGTGCACGTGAAGGTGGTTTAAACTTTTAATCGAAAACGGAAATGTCAACAATCAACATAAAAAGAGTAAAAACCAGCGAGATCGAATTAAAAGATCGCCTGGTTAGCATACAACGTGTAGCCAAAGTAACCAAAGGTGGCCGTACATTCAGCTTTTCTGCTATTGTAGTAGTAGGCGATGAGAACGGTGTTGTAGGTTACGGTTTAGGTAAAGCAAAAGAGGTTACCGAAGCTATTGCTAAAGGTATTGATGATGCTAAAAAGAACTTGGTAAAAGTTCCAATTATCAACAACACTATCCCTCATGAGCAAATAGGTAAATTCTCTGGTGGTTTTGTATTCTTAAAACCTGCTGCAAACGGTACCGGTGTAATTGCCGGTGGTGCGATGCGTGCAGTATTAGAGAGTGCCGGTATACACAACGTATTGGCAAAATCAAAAGGATCATCAAACCCGCACAACGTGGTTAAAGCAACTGTATCTGCATTAGCGCAATTGCGTGATGCTGTTACGGTAGCGCAACAACGCGGTATTAGTTTAGGTAAAGTATTTAACGGATAATCAGTCATGTCGAAAATTAAAATAACACAAATTAAAAGCGTTATCGACAGAAGCGAGCGCCAGAAAAAAACCGTTGAGGCCTTAGGCCTTAAAAAAATTAACCACAGCGTGGAAGTTGAAGCCACTGCGGCTATTATTGGAATGGTTAGAAAAGTTAACCACCTGGTAGCAGTAGAAAATATTTAATATCATGAATTTAAGTAATCTTAAACCTGCAGAAGGTTCTACTAAAAATAGAAAAAGAATTGGCCGTGGTACAGGTTCTGGCCGTGGCGGTACATCAACCCGTGGCCATAAAGGTGCCGGTTCACGTTCAGGTACATCTACTAAGGTAGGTTTTGAAGGTGGCCAGATGCCATTGCAACGCCGTGTGCCTAAGGTTGGTTTTAAAAACCCTAACCGTGTAGAGTATACAGGTGTAAACCTTGATGTGCTTCAGCAACTGGTTGAGAAATATTCACTGGCAACAGTAGATTTCGATATCTTGAAAGAGCACGGTTTAGCTTCTCGTAACGATTTGGTTAAAATCCTTGGTCGTGGCGAATTAAAAGCTAAATTAGAGGTTAAAGCACACGCATTTACTGCTACTGCACAAAAAGCTATTGAAGCAGCCGGCGGAACTATTGTTAAGTTATAATTTCGATGAAGAAATTTTTCACCACATTATCCAATATCTGGAAAATTGAAGATTTAAGAGTGCGTATCATAAACACACTCTTATTTCTTTTGATATATCGTGTTGGTTCGTTTATTGTTTTGCCGGGTGTAAACGCGGCATCACTGAATGCTTCACAAAATAAAGAAGGACTTGTAGGCCTTTTAAACATGTTTGCCGGAGGATCGTTTTCACGTTCCTCTATTTTGGCATTAGGTGTTATGCCCTACATTTCTGCTTCAATTGTGGTGCAATTGTTAGGTATTGCGGTACCATACTTTATTAAACTTCAAAAGGAAGGCGAAAGCGGCCGTAACAAGATAAACCAATGGACACGTTATCTGACTATTATTATCACTGCTGCTCAAGCAATCGGCTATTTAAAATCACAGGTTAGCGCTGATGCTATGCTGATAGCCAACCCATATTTTACCATATTAAATACTTGCGTATTAACCGCTGGTACTTTATTTGTAATGTGGTTAGGTGAAAAAATCACTGATAAAGGTATCGGTAACGGTATCTCATTGATCATCATGACGGGTATCATTGCACAGTTACCAAGTGCTTTTGTAGTAGAGTTTGATTCTCGTACCAACGGTGCGGGTGGTTTAATTACCTTCATTGTAGAGATTGTAGCACTGCTTGGTGTGGTTATGTTTACCATATTAATAGTACAGGGTACACGTAAAATTGCTGTGCAATACGCAAAACGTATTGTAGGTAACAAACAATATGGCGGTGTGCGCCAGTATATACCTTTAAAGGTAAATGCTGCCGGTGTAATGCCTATCATCTTCGCCCAGGCGTTAATGTTTATCCCTGCAACAGTTTCTCAGTTTTTCCCTAATGCAAGTTCTAATGGTATCCTGATAGCATTATCGAACTATAACTCATGGGAGCATAACGTAGTGTTTGGTATATTGATCATCTTGTTCACATACTTCTATACAGCTATTACAGTTAACCCTAACCAAATGGCCGATGATATGAAAAAGAACGGTGGTTTTATACCGGGTGTTAAACCGGGCAAATCAACTGCTGATTATATTGATGGCGTTATCTCTAAGATAACTTTACCGGGTTCTATTTTCTTAGCTATTATTGCTATTATACCGGCCCTGGCCAGTTTAGTAGGTGTAAGCAGTATCTTTGCAAGATTTTTTGGCGGAACATCATTGATTATCTTAGTTGGGGTAGTTTTAGATACGTTACAGCAAGTAGAGAGCCATTTGTTAATGCGTCATTACGATGGATTAATGAAAACCGGCAGGATCAAAGGCCGTGCAAGTATCCCTACAGCATCGGGTGCAACCCCGCCTGTTATCTAAATAATATACATGTCAAAGATCATTTATAAGTCTGTCGAAGAGATAGAACTGATAAGAGAAAGTTCTTTACTTGTTTCCAAAACACACGGGGAGATAGCGAAAGTTATACGCCCTGGTATCACTACTTTAGAATTAAATAAACTTGCCGAAACCTTTATCCGTGATAATGGAGGGGTTCCGGCATTTTTAAATTATAATGGCTTCCCTTATTCGTTATGTATCTCACTAAACGATCAGGTGGTACATGGTTTCCCGGGCAAACATGTTTTGGTAGAGGGCGATCTGGTATCTGTTGATTGTGGTGTTATCCTGAATAAGTACTACGGCGATTCTGCCTTTACCTTTGCCATTGGCGAGGTTGACGAGACCACAAAAAAGCTAATGCGCGTAACACGCGAATGTTTAGACCTTGGTGTAGAAAAGGCTGTAGTAGGTATGCGCATAGGCGACATAGGCTACGCAGTGCAGGAACATGCTGAGAAGAATGGTTTTGGTGTAGTTAAAGAGCTTGTTGGCCACGGTGTAGGTACACGCCTGCATGAGAAGCCCGAAGTACCTAATTACGGTAAACGTGGAGCAGGTATTAAATTAGAGGAAGGAATGGTGATAGCCATTGAGCCGATGATAAATGCAGGCCGTGCCGGTGTTAAGTTTTGGGATGATGGATGGACAGTATCAACAGTTGATAAAAAACCATCAGCACATTACGAGCATACAGTAGCTGTGAAAAAGGGAAAACCAGACGTTTTATCGACGTTTGAATACATTGATAAAGTTTTAGAAGAAAAAAATAAAAATTAAAATATTTTTATTAATTTTGCATCCCGCTTTAAGGGCGGATAATCAAGTAATAATCAATAAAATATGGCAAAACAATCCTCGATTGAGCAAGATGGTACAATTCGCGAAGCATTATCTAATGCTATGTTTAGAGTTGAACTGGAGAATGGCCACGAGATTATTGCACACATATCCGGAAAAATGCGTATGCACTATATCAAAATTTTACCTGGCGACAGGGTTAAACTGGAGATGAGCCCATACGATTTAACAAAAGGAAGAATAACCTACAGATATAAATAAAAACGAGATGAAAGTTAGAGCATCCATTAAAAAACGCAGCGTTGATTGCAAGATCATTCGCCGTAACGGGAAACTTTATGTGATCAACAAAAAGAATCCTAAGTTTAAACAGCGTCAGGGATAATTAGAAAGAATTGTAATTAGCCGTACAACGGTGGCCCGCCGTTCGGTATTACGTAAAAACAAAAAACAAATATGGCAAGGATCTCAGGTATTGATTTACCAAAAAATAAAAGAGGCGAGATAGGCTTAACCTACATTTACGGTATAGGCCGTACAACCGCCCAAAACATTCTGACAGAAGCAGGTATCGACTTTAAGACTAAAGTTCAGGATTGGTCTGATGACCAGTTAACTGCTATCCGTACAATCATTAACGATCAAATTAAGGTTGAAGGTGCTTTACGTTCAGAAGTTCAGCTTAACATCAAACGTTTAATGGATATAGGTTGCTACCGTGGTACCCGTCACCGTAAAGGTTTACCTCTACGTGGTCAACGCACCAAAAACAACTCACGTACCCGTAAAGGAAAACGTAAAACAGTTGCTAACAAAAAGAAAGCTACTAAATAGTAATTGATAAGTGATATAGGTGCAGCAATGCGCCTTATATCATTTGGAATATACATTAACAAAAAACAGTTACGGGTCCGGGGTTATGAATTAGCCCGAGTAATTCGTAAACAATCATTAAAAAAATGGCTAAAAGCAAAAAAGTTACCAAAAAGCGTATTGTTGTTGTTGAGCAAGTTGGCGAGGCACACATCAATGCAACTTTTAACAACATCATTATCACCCTTACCAACAAAAACGGACAGGCTATCTCTTGGTCTTCTGCAGGTAAAATGGGTTTTAAAGGTTCTAAAAAGAATACTCCTTACGCTGCCGGTCAGGCTGCTGCCGATTGCGGTAAAGTTGCTTACGACTTAGGTCTGCGCAAAGTAGAGGTGTTTGTTAAAGGTCCGGGTTCAGGCCGCGAGTCTGCAATACGTACCCTGCAAACAACAGGTATCGAAGTAACTACTATTAAGGACATCACCCCGCTTCCGCACAACGGTTGCCGTCCTTCAAAAAGAAGAAGAGTTTAATTAACCCAATTTTTAAAGCTAAGATTCGACAGCTGCGGGCTGTTTGATACTTTAAAACACACAACAATGGCAAGATATACAGGCCCCAAATCAAAAATTGCGCGTAGGTTCCGCGAGCCGATCTTCGGTCCGGATAAAGCGTTAGAAAGAAAAAACTACGGACCAGGTATGCACGGTGCTTCTAAAAGAAGAGGAAAGCAATCTGAGTACGCAGTACAGTTAATGGAAAAACAAAAAGTTAAATACACTTACGGTGTATTAGAGCGTCAGTTCGAAAACTTATTCCATACAGCATCTGCTAAAGAAGGTATAACCGGCGAGAACTTGTTAAAGTTCTTAGAAGCTCGTTTAGATAATGCAGTTTACCGTTTAGGTATTGCACCTACACGTTCTGGTGCACGCCAACTGGTAGGTCACAAACACATTACTGTTAACGGTAGCGTTGTAAACATCGCTTCTTACCAACTTAAAGCTGGTGACGTTATTGCAGTACGCGAAAAATCAAAATCTCTTGAAAGCATCACTACTTCTGTAGCAGGCCGTAAAGTAAATAAATATAGCTGGTTAGAGTGGAACGCTGATGAATTATCAGGTAAATTCCTAAACTATCCAAACCGCGATGAGATCCCTGAGAACATCAAAGAGAACCTAATCGTCGAGTTATATTCTAAATAAGACATGAGATTTAAGATTTGAGATTTGAAATTTTTTTCAAGTCTCTTTTCTGGTTTCAGGTCAAAGAAAAATAAGTAAAGGGTTTTAGATAGTGTGACGATATTGGATTAAACGCTAATATCTCAAGTTTCACATCTCAAATCCATAATCAAGTTAACAATAAACAAAAGATATAAATGGCAATTTTAGCATTTCAAAAACCAGACAAGGTTATCATGCAGAAATCAAATGATTTTGATGGCACGTTTGAGTTTCGTCCGTTAGAACCAGGCTTCGGTGTAACCATTGGTAATGCTCTGCGTCGTATCTTACTTTCTTCATTAGAAGGTTTTGCTATTACATCAGTACGTTTTTCTGGTGTGATGCATGAGTTTTCGACCATCAAAGGTGTGGTTGAAGATGTAACCGAGATCATCCTTAACTTAAAACAAGTACGTTTTAAGAAAACAGGTGAGTCGGGCGATAATGAGAAGATATTTGTGATCATTAACGGCCAGGATGCTTTTTCTGCAGGCGATATTACTAAGTTTTCAAACAACTTTACAGTATTAAACCCTGATCTTGTTATTTGTAACATGGATTCATCGGTAACGCTTGAAGTTGAGCTTACTGTAGCTAAAGGCCGTGGTTACATTAGCAACGAGGAAAACAAAAATCCTGATGCTAACGTAGGTGTGATAGCTATCGACTCGATCTTTACACCTATCAAAAATGTAAAATACACTTTAGAAAACTATCGTGTTGAGCAGAAAACAGATTACGAGAAACTTATTCTGGATATCTCTACAGATGGTTCTATCCATCCGGAGGATGCCCTGAAACAAGCTGCTAAGATCCTTATCCAGCACTTTATGCTGTTCTCTGATGAGAATATGATGTTAGAGGCACAGGCTAAAGAAGAAACTAAAGAGGTTGATGAAGAAATTTTACACATGCGTAAGATCCTTAAAACTGAATTAGTTGATCTTGATCTTTCTGTTCGTGCATTAAACTGCTTAAAAGCTGCTGATATCCGTAGCCTTGCAGACCTGGTTTCTTACGATGTTGCTGATATGTTAAAATTCAGAAACTTTGGTAAAAAATCATTAACTGAAATTCAGGACCTGGTTAAATCAAAAGGTTTATCTTTTGGTATGAACTTGTCTAAATTTAAGTTAGACGAAGAATAATAAATAGATATGAGATGTGAGATAAGAGTATTGAGATTTTAAATCTTATGTCTCAGATCTCACATCTAATATCTACAATCTAAAACAACAATAGGCGAGGGCATAATTCCGCGGGCTTGACTAATAAGCCGCCCAACGGTATGCACGTGCACAAATTAACAAACAAATGAGACACGGAAAAAAAGTAAACCATTTAGGCCGTACTGATAGCCACCGCAAAGCGATGTTGGCTAACATGGCATCTTCGCTTATTCTACACAAGCGTATTACAACAACATTAGCAAAAGCAAAAGCTTTACGCGGTTATGTTGAACCACTTTTAACTAAATCAAAAAACGATACTACTCACTCTCGTCGTACAGTGTTTAGCTATTTACAAGACAAAGACACTGTGAACATTTTGTTCCGTGAAATTGCTGAAAAAATTGCTAACCGTCCGGGTGGTTACACACGTATCGTTAAGTTAGAGAACCGTTTAGGCGATAATGCTGAAATGGCGATCATTGAATTAGTTGACTACAACACCGTTTACGGTAAAGATGTTGAAGCTAAAGCTGAGAAAAAATCAACCCGTCGTCGTGGTGGTGCTTCTAAAGCTAAAGCTGAGCCTGCTGCTGCCGCAACTGAAACTGCTGCACCTGTAGCAGAAGCTGCACCGGCCGTTGAAGAAACTCCTGCAACTGAAGCTCCTGCAGCATCAGATAAAGAAGAAAACGCTGAAAAAGGTGAATAATTAATTACTCCTTTTAGGATCTGAAAGCCTCGCAATTATTGCGGGGCTTTTTTGTTTTCAACCCTTTTGTAATGTTTGTGAAATTTTAAAACCCGTGGCTGCTTAATGGGTTTAAACAGTATAACATTTACAAACATGGCAAACGTAGCAGATCAATTAGTTAAAATGCTGGTTTACGCGGGCATTAAAAGGATATATGCAGTAACCGGCGATAGTTTAAATGAAGTTAATGATGCCGTAAGGCGCGAAGGGAGCATCCAGTGGGTACACGTAAGGCACGAGGAAGCCGGAGCTTATGCGGCAGGGGCAGAGGCCCAACTTACCGGTAAATTGGCCTGTTGTGCAGGCAGCAGTGGCCCGGGCCATGTGCATTTGATTAACGGTTTGTACGATGCGCATCGTTCTGGTGCGCCTGTTATTGCGATTGCTTCTACCATACCCAGTTTTGAATACGGTACCGAATATTTTCAGGAAACCAATACTATCAAATTATTTGAAGATTGCAGCCATTACAACCAGGTAGCTACTACGCCAAAACAATTACCCCGTATGCTGCAGGCAGGTATCCAGGCTGCCATACATCGCAAAGGGGTAGCTGTTATAGGTTTACCCGGCGATCTGACCAGCGTTGATTCGGAAGATATTTTAACGGCTACTCAAAATTTCGATCCGATTCCGGTCATCAGGCCAAATGACGATGACCTGGTTAAGTTAGCCGCTTTAATTAATCAACATAAAAAGATCACCATCTTTTGTGGAATTGGGGCTGCCGATGCACATGATGAAGTAGTTGCCTTATCGCAAAAACTTAACGCGCCGGTAGCCTATTCTTTCCGTGCTAAGATGGATATCCAATATAACAACCCCAACGAGGTGGGCATGACGGGGCTGCTTGGCCTGCCATCTGCCTATCACAGCATGCACGAATCGGACTTGCTGATACTATTAGGTACCGATTTTCCGTACACGCCATTTATGCCTACCGATTGTAAGATAGTACAGGTAGATATTAAACCGGAGCGTATTGGCCGCCGTGCTAAAGTTGATGTAGGTTTATGCGGTTCTGTTAAAGATACCTTAACTGCTTTATTGCCGCAGGTACAACAACACCCGGATGATACGTTCCTAAAAGCCCAACTGGAGTTTTATGCCGAGGTTAAAAAGAACATGAAAATTTATGTGGAAGATGCCGGCTCAAAAGAAAAAATCCATCCCGAGTATGTAGCAAGCCTGATTGATGAATTAGCTGCACAGGATGCTGTTTTTACAGTAGATACAGGTATGTCGTGCGTTTGGGGCGCGCGTTACATTAATGCTACGGGCAAAAGGCAAATGATAGGTTCTTTTAACCATGGCTCTATGGCTAATGCCATGCCGCAGGCTATTGGTGCTGCGCTGGCTTATCCGGATAGGCAAGTTATAGCATTTTGCGGTGATGGGGGCTTATCGATGTTACTGGGTGACTTGGCTACTATTACCCAGTATAATTTGCCTATCAAGATCATTGTGTTCAATAACCGCTCGTTGGGGATGGTGAAATTGGAAATGGAAGTAGCCGGCCTGCCGGATTGGCAAACCGAAATGCATAACCCCGATTTTGCTATGGTGGCGCAATCAATGGGTATCAAAGGGATCACCATTAAAGATCCTGAAGAAGTAAGGCAGGGTTTAATAGAAGGTTTAATGTATAAAGGCCCGGCCCTAATCAATATATTTACCGATCCTAATGCCTTAGCCATGCCACCAAAGGTTGAACTTGGCCAGGTAAAGGGTATGGCTTTATCTATGACCAAATTAATGCTTAACGGGCGTATGGACGAAGTGATAGACACCATAAAATCCAACTATAAACATTTTAAAGATCTGATATAATATATGAATAAACGGCGGCAGCGAATAATGCTGTTAGTGCTAAGCCTTATCACTATAGGGTTCATCGTGCTATCTGTAATGGTTGGTATCTACCCTGATATGCCAATTGATCTTAAAGTTTCTAAGGAAATACAGATGCACCAAAACCCGTTTTTTGATCAGATCATGTACTTAATAAGTACACCCGGCTACATGCCCGAATCTGTGATAATGGTGGCTACCACGGCCTTGATATTCTTTTTATTCAAGTATAAAAAAGCGGCGTTATTTGTAATGTTAACCGGCTTATCAGGATTATTGAGTACAGTAGTAAAGGCCTTGGTTAACCGGGCAAGGCCTTCAGAATCTTTAGTAAGGATCGTGTATAAAACCGCGCAGCAAAGTTTCCCGAGCGGGCATATGATGTTTTATGTAATATTTTTTGGCTTTTTAACGCTCCTTATGTTTCAGTTAGAAAATATCCCTAAAGCACTGCGCTATGCGGTGGGCTTCATAAGTATTCTACTCATTTTTACAATTCCATTCTCGCGAATATATTTGGGAGCGCATTGGTTTACCGATGTATTCGGTGGGTTTTTACTGGGGATATTGGGATTGTCCATATTGTCATGGTTATACTTGCGTAAACGCGCCGACAAGCAGGAGGCACCCGTTGCCGAAACAAAATAACAAGGTATTATGGGGAAGAAATTTTAGCCTAACCATCCCGAGAAGATTGCCATGTAATCATGAATAAAGGGAGATGTCATTTCGATCAAGGTACGAAGGAGAATTCCTGTTTATGATGCAACGTTCGCCGCCTGTAAATGAAATGTTTAACTATTTAGGTTTATTGGCTGCTCCGCCAATAATCATATTCATCAATCCCTCTTTATCTTTTACAAGGCTGGTTATTACCTCTTGTAGCTGTGCTATTTCTTTGTCCTTCGAATCGATAATTTTTTCAAACAAGCCTTTTTGAAAAGAATTAAAGTTTTCAATGTTGTAATTATTCCCTTGTTGTCCCTGATTAGATGAAACAATAAATTAATGTAACTTTAATTTATTGAATTTACATTTTAGCTGCCCCAGTAATAAATTGGGGCAGCATTTTTATAAATACTAAAGTTATTCAAAAATGATAAGGAAATTGCTTTTTTTAATCCTGTTACTTCCGTTATGTGTAAAGGCACAGGTAGTTATAAAAGGCAGTATATCTGGCTATGGTAAAAACCAGGTAATAGACTACTTTCAACCTATCGGGCGTTATGCTACAACTAACCGGAATTTAGTTACCTATAAAATAAAAGATGATAGCACCTTTTATCTTAAATTAGCTATCAGTCAGCCAATTTTTATCACGATAAAAATTGCCGGTGAGCGAAGCTACTTACTGGTAAAACCAGGAGATGTTATTACGATGGACTTAAAAAGAACCGAAGATCCGTCAAAGTATCTGAAAATATCAGGCTCAAACGCCCCGGCCAATTCCTGGTATAATTCTTACACTTATAACCCTTATGACGTATATGCCAAACACGATTCTTTGATAAATTTACTTAAAACAAAGGGTGCAAAGAATGCCTTTAACTCTATAAAAAACTTTATTACCGGACAATATGCGCCGATCGACTCTTTGTTTAATCGCGGCGAAATTAATGAAACAAGTTTTTCACTTTTTAAAAAGGAAGTTACAGTATCGCATGCGAGTATTTTTATATTAAAGATAAGCCAGCTAAAAAGTAACGACAATATTATACTGAATAATATAGCTGAACTTAAAGATTCTATTTACAAAAAATATCCGCCGCTGGATCCTGATAATATCAGGCTAACTATGGGAGAAGGCTATTTATTATTTAGCGAAGTGCGGGATTTTGTTAAAACCCCAGCTAATACCACCTTGGCTGACAGTGTTTTCGGCGTTTATAATCAATATTTATTATTGCCACCCTTGTTTGCTGAAGGGATGTTAGGTACTGCGGTGCTTTCACAAAAAGTATTGGCCTCAGATGAATTTAATTTTGAAAAAGGCTATGCTGTTTTTAAAAGAAAATTCCCGGCAAGTAAATATATCGATCTCATAGACGCTTATGTAAAAGAAGAGAATTTGCTTGCTAAGAGCAATTATGCTGATATAACCATCGACACGGTGTCAAATTTTAAAACCATACAGGATATTGTTAACCGGTATAAAGGGCAAAACATTTATATAGACCTATGGGCTACATGGTGTGCACCCTGTAAGCAGGAATTTCCTTATTATAAAGATTTAGAGAATGATTTTAAACTGCGTAATATAAAACTTATATCGGTATCTATCGACAAACCGGCAATGAAGAATTATTGGGAAAAAGTAATTCTAACATCTCATTTAAAAGGCACCCACTTTCTTGTAAATAAGGATTTGATGGAAGATATAAATGATAAGGTTTATAACTTCAAACAAGTTTCTATACCCAGATATCTGCTTTTTGATAAGAATGGTAAACTTGTTAACGGGGATGCGCCAAGGCCAAGCGCAAGAGGTGACCTGGTAACTTTATTTAAAGAAAAGCTGTAGCAATTTATTTCCATATATTTTGCGCTCTATATGAGATACCATATTGGCTTTATAATACCCGTGCAAATGGTACACTCATTACAAGAAAGTACATAAGCAATGGTGGATAAGCTATTTGTAGTTATGCTTTGATGTATTGTTGAATAACCTGCTGTAGCTGGTTAGCCTGCATTACACCGCTTTGGCGCCATTTGCTTTGTCCGTTTTGGAACACCATTAACGTTGGTACACTTTGTACTTTATAAGCGTTTGCAGCAGCCGGGTTTTTATCGATATCTATTTTGATGATGGTAACCTGATCACCCAGGGCATCTTTAACCTGTTTTAAAATTGGCGGCATCATTTTACATGGGCCGCACCACTCGGCAGAAAAATCTACTAAAACCGGTTTTTCTGAAGCTATTATATCCTGAAAATTTGCCATTGCTTTTCTCCTTTACTTATTAACCATAAAGATGATAATACGTTTTTATGGTTTCATCATTTGTATGCCATGTTATTGAGAGCGTACCTACGGCACGTTAAGAGGTAACATGTACACTACAAGGGCAGTCAATAGATTTTATGTATACCTAAAGCACAATTAAATAACGCCTTGGGGCTACTGCTTTATAGAAAGTAATTGTAATGATCTTGTACCGTAGGAACTATCGTTAACAAAAACTAATGCAATACCTTCTTCCGCTCGGGTTGCAAAATATGGCTATCATCCAGCCAGTCGGCCAGGCGTTGCGGCCAGTTGTTGATAGATTTAAGCTTGCGGTTTGTGCCCATATTAAATGCATGATCGCCGCGCGCATAAAGGTGCATTTCTACAGGTACTTTAGCTTCGCGGTAACGCTGCAGCAATTGAATAATGGGTAATGAGCAGCAGGCATCGTCGTTAGCGGCTACCAAAAATGCTGGTGGGGCGTCAGACGTAATATTTTCGGGTATATAAGATGGGCCTGGATAAACCTGCACTATAAAGTTAGGCTTAGCATTTTCCCGATCAACGGGGTCGGGGGATCTAGCATCACCTTTCCATCCGCTAAAGGCAACCATATCTACCACCTCACCGCCGGCCGAAAACCCCATCATACCTATCCGGTTGGTATCAATTGCAAATTCTGATGCATGGCTACGAACCCAGCGTATAGCACGGTATCCATCCTGCCTGGCATGCACATCAATTTTATAGGGTGATAAAGTATCCCTCCCTAAGCGGTATTTTAAAATAAAAACAGTTACACCCAAGCTATTGTAAAATTTAGCGGGTGCCACTCCCTCTGAATTGTAAACCAATAAACGGTGCCCGCCACCAGGGCAAATAACTACAGCTGCCCCGTTGGCTTTATCGGCTGGAGGTCGATAAATCGTAAGCGACGGGTTATGGATGTTTTTTACCCAGTAATCTTTAGCTTGTTCAGGCTCGTTGCGGCGGTTCTCAAAACCGGGTGCACCGTTGGCCCATAATGGGATAACCGTTTGTGCATGCACGGATAGCGGGCCTGGTATCATCAAAAATAATAATTTGAATAGTGCTAAATGCTTCTTCATGATGCAATTTAAGCTATTTATGCATAAAACGCTTCCACCACAAAGAATTATAAGCGCCTGCAACTTCGGTAGGCTTACCAGGCTCGGGCATAAATAGTTCAATATGTTTTTCTTTTGCAAATTGCACCAATCGTTCGCCGGGCTCGTACCATGCGTGTGGGGCCAGGTTAAACGTTGCCCAGTGCAGCGGCATCATCAGTTTACCTTTTAGTGCCAGGTGTGCGTTAGTCGCGTTATCGGGCCCCATATGGATATCCGGCCAGTTAACACCGTAAGCGCCTATCTCCAGCATGGTTAGGTCAAACGGACCAAAGGCCTCGCCAATTTCTGCAAAGCCGGGGAACCAGCCCGAATCTGCACCGAAAAATATATTGTGCTGTGGCCCTTTTATTACAAAAGAGGCCCAAAGGGTTTCGTTACGGTTTACGATGCCCCTGCCCGAGAAATGCCTTGACGGGGTTGCAGTAATACTGCAATCGCCAATCATTACGCTATCTCCCCAGTCTACTTCGTGAATGTAGTTTTTAAGGATGCCCCAATCCTCCAGATAATTGCATACCCCTAAAGGAGATATAAACGGAATGGGTTTACCTGCAAAGAATTTAATAGTAGCCTTATCTAAATGGTCGTAATGGTCATGAGATACGATCACCACGTCTATCTCCGGCAGATCGGCCAAAGCAATAGGCGGCTGAAAAAAACGTTTGGGCCCGAAGGATTGGGAGAAAGATACGCGCTGGCTCCATACCGGGTCCGTAAGGATGCGGATGCCATCAATTTCTATAAGTAAACTGCTGTGCCCAACCCAGGTTATACGCAAGCCGCTTGCGGGCGGGTTCTGATAAACCGCTAAATCTGTTTTGAAAGGGCCTAAAGGTATTTTAGGAAAATTTTCGGCTTTGTTATTTATATATTCCCTTAATATCGGAATCATTTTGTCAAAACCAGCTTCATCTGTAGGTATAGGGTTCTGAAACTTTCTACCCTTTTTATTTGCTCCGGTTAAACTCATGTGGCAATTATAAAACTTATGCGTTTATGTACATTATATCACGATGAAATATGGCTTAAAGATGGCTGGATACAGCTATTTCTTAAAAAAATCTATCGCCGTGTCGCAAAAATCTAAAAGCTGTGAAGGTAACTCCACTCCCGGATAAGGATGCGTGGCATTAAAAACATGGTCGGCACCCGGGATGATAATATATTCGGCAGTGGGGTTTGCTGCTGCTAATAATCCGGCGTGGCTAAGTGGCACACTGGTATCTTTATCACCATGTATAATAAGCCAGGGCTGTATAATCTCTGATGCTTTAAGCGCGATATCTAAGCGTGTGGCGTTCGTATCCAGGTCTTGTAACAGGGATGATTTATAGGGCATATTTTGGCCGGTTCTGCTGTTTGGCATATACATTACGCCCTGCAAACGCCATTGCTTTTCGGCTTCCTTTGGCCAAAGGTTATGGAAGCTGGATATAGCCGCCATAGTAACTAATTTTTTGATCCGTTTATCCTCGGCGGTTTTAATAATACTAATACCGCCGCCCATGCTATGGCCAATTAAATAAACACTGTTTACTTTGGGTATGGCAGATCCGCCGCAGGCAAAATCAATAACCAATTTCAGGTCTTCCAGTTCAAAGGAAAAGGTATTGTCGCTAAAGGCTATCAGGTCGGCAAATTCAGTAGGATTATCTGCCGTAGTACCATTATGCGAGAAATTGAATTTTAAAAAGCGGAAACCATTTTCTGCAAAATATTTAGCCACCAGATTATGCGCGCCCCAATCTTTAAAGCCCCTGATGCCGTGCGCAAATATCACCAATGGCGCATAAGGGTGCAGGGTATCATAAGTTATATCGGCTGTCATCCCGCGGCCTTTGGCACCGGGGATGGTATAGTGTTGCTTAACGATCATTGCATATCAATTACTTGCGCAATGTATGAAATGCTGTTAGATTTTCTTCCCGTTAAATGTAATACCGTATAGATCGGTACGCCTGTCCTTTAAATTCTGTACACTGCCATATTCGTGCAGTTCACCTAATACAGAAAGGTCAACATCGGCAATAACGATCATCTCGCTGTTTGGCGTAGCTTCCGACTGGATACCGTTTGTAGGGAAGCCGAAATCTGAAGGCGTGAACACAGCGGATTGTGCATAAGAGATACCCATGTTATTTACGTTTGGCAAATTACCAACACAACCGGCAATAGCTACATAACACTCATTTTCTACAGCGCGTGCCTGGGCACAAAACTTAACCCGGTTAAAACCATTTTGCGTATCTGTTAAAAACGGAACAAAAAGTATCTGCATATCCTGGCTTGCCAAAATGCGCGAAAGTTCAGGAAACTCTACGTCGTAACAGATAAGTATGCCTATTTTGCCTGCATCGGTATCAAATGCAATAACTTCGTTACCCCCGCGCATCCCCCATGAACTGATCTCGGAAGGTGTAGGGTGTATCTTGGTGGTTTCTTCCATGCTCCCGTTTCTTCTGAATAAATAGGATACATTGTACAGCGAATCTTCTTCTATCTTCGGCATGCTGCCGGCAATAATGTTTACGTTATAAGATACGGCCAGCTTGGCAAATTCCTCTATAATGGGTTGTGTATATTTTGCCAATTCGCGCATGGCCTTTGCTGAATCCAGATGGTTGTAATCGGCCATCAGCGGCGTATTAAACAACTCCGGAAAAAGTATAAAGTCCGACTGGTAATCGCTCACGGCATCCACAAAGTACTCGGCGTGTTTCATCAACTCGCTAATGTTATTGTATGGGCGCATTTGCCATTGTACCAGGCCAATACGTACAACCGTTTTATTGTTGATAGCGGTGGTAGTTTCTTCGTAATAAACGTTGTTCCATTCAATTAGCGTAGCAAACCCTTTAGACCGGCTATCTTCCGGCAGGTAATTGCGCAGGATCTTACGTACGTGAAAATCATTGGCTAACTGAAACGATAAGGTAGGGTCATAAATCTCTTTATATTTTACCTTATCTATGTATTGTTTCGGCGTAAGTTCGTTTTGGAATTTTTGATAGTTGGGTATTCGGCCCCCTGCTATAATACTTTTAAGGTTAAGGTTTTCGCAAAGCGATTTCCGCGCTTCGTAAAGCCTGCGGGCAAGGCGCAAGCCCCGGTATTTGGGATGCACAAAAATATCTATGCCGTATAATACGTCGCCCTTTTCTGTATGAGTTTTAAAAGTGCTGTCACCGGTAATTTGCTTGTAAGTGTGTGTATCGCCAAACTTATCGTAATCAACAATGATAGATAGGGCGCAACCCACCACAACATTATTCACCGTAACGCATATCTGGCCTTCCGGAAACAATTTGATAAGTTTTTTGATAGAAGCAGCGTCCCAATAATCCTCATCCATATCGAGGTACGCCGATTTCATCGATTTTTTTAACTCCTGGTAGTCTTGTACTTCCAGGTTACGCATTTCAATACTTTGCAAATCCATTTTTCTGTAACCCAGATGAGTGAAGAATGTTTGGTTTTAATTGCTACCGGATTGACAATTTAGCCTTACCTAAATCCTCTCCAAAGGAGGAGGATTTAAAAAGCAAGTACTTCCTTTCCTTTGGAGAGGGCCGGGGAGAGGCTTTTTACTCCCTGTGCCACCATGCCCACAGCATCAGTACAGGTTGTAACAATAACCTGATCCAGGCAATGGTGGGCGTAACCTGCAGTTCGCCTACTTTTAGGGGCGAGTGCTGCAGCATGGCAATATGCACCGGCAAAAAGGCAGCCAACATTAATATAATGCCATACGAGGCAACCTTACGGGTTTTAGGCCGTATCAATAATAACGCGAATATTATTTCTGCTAAACCTGCCAGTAAGTTTAATAATACAGGTGCAGGCAGGTAGCCGGGGATGATGCGCAGATAACCGTTAGGATGGATAAAATGATTGGCGCCTGCAAACAGGTATCCAAGTACTAAAATTATCAGGCTGATGTTTTTAAATATTCGCATTTTTATCTTTTAATCGATTGATTAAATAAAGAATATCGTAAAAATAAGGCTTTTAATTGAAGATAACGCATTATTTATAATCATTCTAAATGCGCCTGTTTGACAAAGCCTTGACATTGCATGCTTATTGGTGTGTTACTTTTGTTGGGTCAAATTAGAAATTGTTTTGAAGTATTTAAAAGTTATTGCTTTTACACATAAACACATTGAGCTGAAGGAATTGGGGAGACTGGTGATATGCCAGGAAAATCTGTCTGATAAACTTCATGAAGTAAAAGCACATTTCGGTATTGACGAAATTTTTTACCTGGCAACCTGTAATAGGGTGGAGTTTGTAATGTCAACCCATCACACCGTTGATAAGGCATTTGCCCACGATTTTTTGGGTGCCATGAAACTTGACCTTTGCCAGCACTCTACCAGTAACTTTTTAGATGCCGCTTCTATTTACGAAGGGCAGGATGCTTTAAACCATTTGCTGCGCACCTCTTGCTCTTTAGAAAGCCTGATTGTTGGCGAAAAAGAAATTTTAGCCCAACTGCGTAAAGCTTATGAAGATTGCCGCGAGGCCGGCCTTACTGCTGACAAGCTGCGCCTGGTAATGGAATGTGTAGTTAAAACAGCTAAAGAGGTTTACACATATACCAATATTTCTAAAAACCCAATTTCGGTTGTATCATTAGCCTATCGTAAATTAAAAGATCTTAACCTGTGTTCAAAGGCAAGGGTACTGATCATTGGTGCCGGCGAAACCAACCGTAACCTATCAAAATATCTGCAAAAACATAAATTCTCTAATTTTTCTGTTTTTAACCGTACCCTTTCTAAAGCGCAGCAATTAGCTGCCGATTTAAACGGCCAGGCTTTTGAACTGCACGAACTAAAGAATTTTAAAGGCGGGTTTGATGCTATCATTACCTGTACATCTGCGGTTGAGCCTATCATCACCACAGAAATATATACCTCGTTGTTAAACGGCGAAACCGATAAAAAGACAATTGTAGATCTGGCTATACCTAACGATACCGCACCAGAGGTATTAGAGCAGTTTGATGTGAACTTTATTGAAGTACACAGCCTTAACGAAATTGCCAAGAAAAACCTACAGGAGCGTTACCAGGAGTTGGTACATGCCGAAGCTATCATCGAGCAAAATGTTGCCGAGCATATAGTGATGCTTAAACAACGCAAAATTGAACTGGCGATGCGCCAGGTGCCCGAGAAGATCAAAGAGATCCGTAACAATGCGGTGAACACCGTATTTGCCGAAGAGGTGCAAAGCCTGGACAAAGAATCGCGCGAGATACTGGAAAAGGTGATCAACTACATGGAAAAAAAATATATCAGCGTTCCCATGATCATGGCGAAGGATATATTGATCAATAATAACTAAGTATTCGCTTTTCCGATTAATCATTTGGCACCAAAGCTGAAAGCTTTAGCCATGCCGTGTCACGAGTTACGCTACGCCAAACCCGCGACAGCTTTCTTTTCTAATCATTTCTCCGTCAGCCCACTCTCATATCCTTAATTAATACTACATTACTGTTCATAAAAAATTAAATTTGTGGTGTAAAAATTTATCCCCTTGGACAGAACAGTAATAATAGGAACGCGTGGCAGCGAATTAGCTTTATGGCAGGCCAATTTTGTAAAAGACAGCCTGGCCGCAATAAACATTACCGCCGAACTTAAAATTATAAAAACACAGGGCGACCGTATCCTGAACTTAAGCTTTGATAAGCTGGAGGGTAAGGGTTTTTTCACCAAAGAATTAGAAGAAGAATTATTGGCAGGTTCGATAGATATTGCCGTGCATTCGCACAAAGACCTGCCAACAGAAAACCCTCCGGGACTCATCATCGCAGCAGTTTCAGAACGGGAAGACCCGGCTGAACTGTTGCTGATCTTGAAAGATGTTGTTGATGTACGCCAAAAGCTATCAGTTAAATTTGGTGGATTGGTAGGTACATCATCTAACAGGCGTAAGGCCCAGTTGCTGGCCGTTCGCCCAGACTTGGAAATAGATGAACTGCGCGGCAACGTGCCAACCCGTATAGGCAAACTGCGCGATGAAAAGTATGATGCCATTATGCTGGCTAAAGCCGGCGTTACCCGGTTGGGCATTGATCTGAGCGAGTTTCATGTAGAGGAATTAACTGCGACTGAATTTGTTCCGGCGCCTGCACAAGGCGCATTGGCTATCCAGATCCGCGAAAGTAATACAGAGCTGTTTGAAATATTACAGGCCCTGCATCACCCGGATGTTGCCGAAGAATTAGGCTTAGAGCGTGGCGTGTTAAAAATGTTTGGCGGTGGCTGCCACCTGCCCCTTGGTGTTTATTGCCGCAGGGATGCTGGCAAATACCAGGTGTTCACGTCCAAGGCTGATGCCGGAGATGAGTTTCCAGACCGGTACTTTATTGAGAGCGATAGCCTGGATGGTGTTGCTGATAAAATTGTAGCCCGTTTTGCTAAAGATAGGAAATTCCCGTCGAAAGTATTTATATCCCGCGAGATCACGGCAACAAGCTATTTCCGTAAAGCGTTAGAGAAACATAAAATAGAAATAGAGGCACGTTCGCTTATACGTACCGTACCGGTTATCACCAAATTTGATTCTTACATCTTAAGAAATGTCGACTGGATATTTTTCACCAGTAAAAATGCGGTTGAGTATTTCTTTAAACTACTGCCACAGTTTCCTAAAAAAGTAAAATTTGGAGTAATGGGTGCCGGTAGCGAAGATATGCTGCGCCGCAACGGCCATTTTGCCGATTTTGTGGGCGAAAGCAACGATGCTGCTGATGTGGCTGCCGATTTTGCAAAATTGGCAAACGGTACAACTATACTGTTCCCGGGTGCCGATAATCCGATGAGGAGCATACAACAAGGCCTGTCTGCCGAAACAAAGATAATTGACCTGCCTGTTTACGAAACCGTACTGGAAGAAGAAGTAGAGCCTACCGGTGCCGATGTGGTGGTATTTACCAGCCCAAGCAATGTAGAAGCTTACTTTGCCGACAACCTGCTGGAGCCACAACAAAAGGTGATAGCCATTGGCAAATCTACCGGTAAAAAGTTTGATGAAATGGGTGTAAAATACACCCTGCCCTTCTCTCCCGACGAAGTGGGATTAGCAGAGGCAGTGTTTGGGATATAGGCCCCCTAACCCCCTGAAGGGGGAATGATAGTGGGTAATTAATAAATAAAATTTTCAAAAAAACTCCCCCTTTAGGGGGTTGGGGGGCACATGCTACAACGACCAAGAAGAAACCGCAAGAGTGAAGTTATCCGTCAGATGGTACAGGAAACTTATGTAAGTGCGTCTAATTTGATTTTTCCGTTATTTATTGTTGAGGGTGAAAACCAAAAGACCGAGGTGTCATCTATGCCTGGTATCTTCAGATACTCTATTGATAACCTGTTGCGCGAGGTAGAAAGCTGTATGAAACTTGGCTTAAACTCTTTTGACCTTTTCCCGAATATAGACGAGGCCTTAAAAGATAAATACGCTACCGAAAGCCACCGCGATGAGAGCCTTTACCTGCGCGCTATCCGTGCCGTAAAAAAGGAGTTCCCGGAATCGTGCGTGATAACCGATGTTGCGATGGACCCATACAGCAGCGATGGCCACGATGGTGTGGTAGAAAACGGCGAGATACTGAACGATGAAACACTAGAGATCTTAGGCAAAATGGCCCTGGCCCATGCCCGCAGCGGTGCAGATATTATTGCCCCGTCGGATATGATGGATGGCCGTGTAGGGTACATCCGTAAAACATTGGATGATGCGGGTTTTACCGGCGTATCCATTATGTCGTACTCGGCTAAGTATGCCAGTGCCTTTTACGGTCCGTTTAGGGATGCCTTAAATTCGGCCCCTAAATTTGGCGATAAAAAAACCTACCAGATGAACCCTGCAAACCAGCGCGAGGCTTTGATAGAAGCCCGTTTAGATGAAGCAGAAGGTGCCGATTTCCTGATGGTAAAGCCCGGTTTACCATACCTTGATGTTATAAAACTTTTAAAAGATAATACCGAGTTACCTATAGCAGCTTACAATGTAAGCGGCGAATATGCCATGATAAAGGCAGCCGTAAAAAATGGATGGCTTAACGAGCAACGCTCTGTTACCGAAGTTTTAACCAGCTTCCGCAGGGCAGGCGCCAGCGCGATATTAACCTATCACGCTAAACAGGTGTTAGAGAACAAGTGGCTGTAAGAAGCTGAAAGCTTAAGGCGAAAAGCTAAAAGCACGAGGCTTAATAACATTGATAAATTGACTCATAAAAGAAAGCTTTAGGCTTTGTGCTTTTCGCTTTCAGCTCAAAAATATATGCAAGCAAAAGATATAAGCAGATCAAAATCTGCAGAACTGTACGAGAAAGCAAAAACCTATTTTCCGGGTGGGGTAAACTCGCCGGTAAGGGCATTTAAATCTGTTTACGGTACGCCGCTTTTTATTGAAAAAGGCGATGGCAGCCATATTTGGGATGCCGATGGTAACGAGTTTATAGATTTTTGCTGCTCGTGGGGGCCGCTTATTTTAGGGCATAACAATGCTGCCGTTCGCGAAAAGGTAACCGAGGTAATGCAAAAGGGCATGTCATTCGGTGCGCCAACAGCTTTAGAGAATGAATTGGCCGAGCTGATCCTAAGCAATAATAAATTCATCGAAAAAATTCGTTTTGTAAGCTCGGGTACTGAAGCCGTTATGTCGGCTATCAGGCTGGCAAGGGGTTATACCAAACGCGATAAGGTATTAAAGTTTGAGGGCTGTTATCATGGTCACTCAGATAGTTTATTGGTTAAAGCGGGTTCGGGCCTGGTAACCTTTGGCGAAACCTCGTCTGCAGGCGTACCAAAGGCTTTTGCAGATGAAACCATTGTAGTTTCGTTAGATGATAAAAAGGCCTTGCAGGAAGCCTTTGAGGAATTTAAGGGCCAAATAGCGGCGGTTATTATAGAACCTGTACCGGCTAATAATGGCTTATTGCTACAAAAGCAGGACTATTTAGACTATCTGCGCCAGATCTGCACTGATAACGGCACTATGCTGATATTTGATGAAGTAATTTCGGGCTTCCGTGTAGGATTTGAGGGTGCTGCTGGATATTACAATATCCAGCCGGATATCATCACCTATGGTAAGATCATCGGTGGTGGTTTACCGGTAGGCGCTTACGGTGCCTCTGCCGAAGTGATGGATCATATTTCTCCTGTAGGCTCGGTTTACCAGGCGGGCACTTTGTCCGGCAACCCGGTGGCTATGGCAGCGGGTATAGCCCAGCTAAGCGAATTGTTAAAACCCGGCTTTTATGACAGTCTGCATGATAAAACGGCGGATTTTGTAAAAGATATCCAGGCGTTTGTTGATGAGCGCGGCTACATGGTTAAAATATTTACCATTGGTTCTATCTTTTGGTTTGCCTTTACAAACGAGGAAAACATTACCACGGCCGAGCAAATTGACCCGGCCAGCATGACCAAATTTAAAGAAATGCACCGCGAGCTGATAAACAGGGGCATATATTTAGGCCCGTCGGGCTATGAAGTTGGCTTTATATCGGCCGCACATACAACAGCCGACTTGGAAACCACAAAAACTGCTATATTTGATAGTCTGGATATTGTATTCGGAGCTTAAGAGATTTAAGGAATTAATTTAAAAGTCTCCTCCGAAGGAGGAGACTTAGAGGAGGCTAAATGAAGAAGACGCTTGTAATATTTTATGCCATTATCATTTACGCCATTGCAGAACTGCTTTGGTGGGGCTATATGCTGGTGCATTTAAACCCAAGCCGTAAGGGCATGATCATGGGCGAAGGCTGTATGTTTGTAGCCGTGTTTTTGGTAGGAGCTTATTTTCTGCATAAATCGTTAAACAAAGAGGCTAAGTTGATGGAGCAAAAGAAAAACTTTTTGCTATCGGTAACGCATGAACTTAAATCGCCCCTGGCATCTATTAAAATATTATTGCAAACCATTCAAAAGCGCGATCTGACGAAAGAGCAGATCCTGAATTTTATAGATAAATCATTGCTGGATGTAGAGCGGTTGGATGACATGGTAGAGAATATGCTACTGGCATCTAAAATCGAAAACCGTTCCTATTCGTTCCCTAAGGCACAGTTTAATTTATCTGTTTTGGTAGATAGTATTGTTAACCGCCTGCAAATAAGCAAGTGCGACTGCAACCAGCAGATCATTAATGCAGAGATAGAACCTAAAATAGAAATAACAGGCGATAAGTTTGCCTTAACATCTGTAGTGACTAACCTGGTAGAAAATGCTGTAAAATATTCGAGCCCTTGCGAAACGGTAAACGTGAAGCTGTTTGAGAAAGATGGTAAAGTTTACTTTCAGGTGGCAGACCATGGCATAGGTATTGATGATAGTGAGAAGCCGCGTATTTTTGATAAATTTTACCGTGTAGGCAGCGAAGATACACGAAATACAAAAGGCACTGGTTTGGGTTTATACATTGTAAAACAAGTATTGGATAAGCACCAGGCTAGTATAAAAGTTAAAGACAATCGCCCTGCCGGTAGTGTATTTGAAGTTGTATTTGCGTTAACCTAAATCATGATAGACATGTTAAACAAAAAGAGAATCTTATTAGCCGAAGACGAAGACCATTTGTTAGAAGCTATAAAACTAAACCTGGAGCTGGAAGGCTACAAGGTTTCTACTGCCAATAATGGTAAAAAGGCCCTTCAGATATTTAAAGAAGAGCGTTTTAACCTGGTGATATTAGATGTAATGATGCCCGAGATTGATGGGTTTGTGGTGGCAGAAACCATCCGCCTGGAAAACTCTGAGGTGCCTATTATGTTTTTGACGGCTAAAAACACCAACGAGGATAAAATATCGGGACTTAAAAAAGGTGCTGATGATTACCTAACCAAGCCATTTAACCTGGAAGAATTGATCTTGCGCGTTAATAACCTGGTAAAACGTAGCCTTAAAGGCGATGATTTGAAAGAGTTTAATAGCTATAAGATAGGGGATAAAACCATCCACTTTAATTCTTTTGAATTGGTTAATGGTGATGAAAGTATTACCCCGCTTACTAAAAAAGAAACCATGTTGCTAAAGTTGCTGATAGAGCGCCGTAACGAGGCTGTATCGCGCGAGCAGATCCTGGAAACTGTTTGGAATTACGATGTGTACCCTTCAACCCGTACTATTGATAACTTCATCCTAACCTTCCGTAAGTATTTTGAGCCCGATCCTAAAAATCCGGTTTATTTTCACTCTATACGTGGTGTGGGTTACAAATTTACTGATAACCAGCACTAAGTTATATAGATGTTCACAACAAGGGCACGCATTTTAGTAGCCGGGCTTTTTATTATTGTACTGGCCATTACTATTCAGCTAAAGGTTTACCAGTTAACGGCCCTTGCAGCAATGTTTATTTGCTTTTTGATATGGGGCTATTTTAAACAGGGCACCATAGTGCTGGCTGCTAAGGCATTCCACCAAAAAGATTATGATAAGGCAGAAGACCTGCTAAAGCAAGTGTACAAACCCGATTGGCTAAGTAAAAAGCGCCGCGGGTTTTACGAGTTTATATACGGTGGTGTTTGCCTGCAAAAGCGGGAGTATGAAGAGGCTGAAAAGCATTATGAATTAGCAGCCCTGTACCCGCTGCGTACCGCTAACGACCACGTTGCCGCATTGGTACATGTAGCTAATATAAACGTACGTAACGGTAATTACGAAAAGGCTAAAGCATACCTGCAACTTACCGAAAAACATAAAGAAAACATAACTGCCAAAATGAAGGATGTGATCCTAAAGGTTGAGCAGGAACTTAGAAAACACAAATAATCAGGATCAAGATAATAGAATCAAGAGTCAAGAAAATTTTACAAATCAGTTCTTGGCTCTTGATTCTTGGCTCTCGACTCTCAAAAGAAACATGAAAGATTCGTTATTTTTAAAAGCCGCATTCTCAGAGAAAACAGAACGACCACCCGTATGGATGATGCGCCAGGCAGGCCGCTTTATGCCGCAATACTGGGAGATCAAAAACAAGTACTCGTTCCTGGAAATGTGCAAAACGCCAGAGATTGCTGCTGATGTTACCATGTTACCAGTAGATCTGCTGGATATTGATGCTGCCATCTTATTCTCAGATATATTAGTAACCGGCGAAGCCATGGGCGGCGATTTAAGCTTTACCCAGGGTGTAGGGCCAAGGTTTGCCAATCCCGTGCGTACACAGGCTGATATTGATGCTTTAGAAACTAATGTAGGCGATAGGTTGCAATACGTTGCCGATGCCATTAAAGTAATTCAGCAACGCTTAAACGGCCGCATCCCATTAATTGGGTTTGCAGGTGCACCTTTTACGGTAATGAGTTATTTGGTAGAGGGCGGTTCTTCTAAAGATTTTAAACTAACCAAACTGATGCTGCATAACCACCCGGAAATGGCACATCAGCTTTTATCAAAAATAGCCACCGTAACGGCAGATTACCTAAACCTGCAAATTGCTGCCGGTGTTAATGCCGTACAGATATTTGATAGCTGGGCACAGGCTTTATCATGGGATGATTATACCGAATTTTCGCACCGTTACATCCAGGAGATCATTAGTAAACTAAACCGGAAAGATATCCCGGTGATATCGTTCTGTAAAGGAAGTTCTGTTTTTGCACCTTTAATGGCCGAAGCCAAACCGGATGTAATATCTATCGATTGGAATGTAGACCTGTTAGATATCAAAAAACGTTTACCTCAAAATATAGCCGTACAAGGCAATCTTGATCCGCATATTTTGTATGCAGATAAACCGGTCATCAAAGAGCGCATCCACCGCCTTTTTGAGCGAATGAGGGGCGAAAATGGGTTTGTTTTTAACCTTGGCCACGGCATTATGCCTGATATTCCGTTTGATAACGTGAAATACGCAGTAGAGGTAATCAAAGAGTTTAGATATTAAACCCCCTACCCCCTGAAGGGGGAACAGGAGGAATAAGATAATTGATTTTCAAAAAACTTCCCCTTTAGGGGGCTGGGGGGTTAGGTATGTACCAATACGTTTTAGCCATACATATTATTTTTGTAGTCTGCTGGATGGCGGGGCTGTTTTATATGGTACGCCTGTTTATTTACCATACCGAAGCGCAGGACAAGCCCGAGCCTGCCCGCACCATCCTGTCAGAGCAGTTTACGGTGATGGAAAAAAAGCTCTGGTGGATCATCACTACCCCCAGTATGTACCTGGTTGTTATAGCAGGCGCAACCATGCTCAACCTTAATCCGGGCCTGTGGAAAATGCCCTGGTTGCACGTAAAACTGTTGTTTGTTGTAGTGCTTATCACCTATCATTACATCTGCCAGCACAAAATGAAACAGATGGCTGGCGGTATATTTAATTGGACATCTACCCAGTTACGCCTTTGGAACGAACTGGCTACCATTCTGCTTTTCGCTATTGTATTCCTCGTGGTGCTCAAAAGCGCCGTAAATTGGATCTTTGGTGTAGTTGGTATCATTCTTTTCAGCCTCATCCTCATGTCGGCTGTAAAGGTTTATAAGTATTTTAGGGAGAAGAAGTAGCTTATTCCTGATGCTGGACTTGTTTCAGGATCTGTCAGAATATTTATCGAAAATGCAAGTGGGATGCCGGGGTAAATTCGGCATCCCACTTGCATTTTACAACATTCTCAAAATTTATTTTACCACCCATGCAACCAATCTGCGCTCCATTACATCTTACTGTTAAATGATGTTTTTGGAACCTAAATCCCATATAGACGAATTGGTAAAACGCTGCAAAGCCGGGCAGCGGGCCGCGCAAGAATTGTTGTACAAACAATTCGCCGCTAAAATGCTTGGCGTATGTATGCGTTATGCAACCGATAAAATGGAAGCGGAGGATATGTTGCAGAACGGATTTATTAAGGTGTTCCAAAAAATGGCCGACTACCGCGGCGAAGGTTCATTTGAAGGTTGGGTGAGGCGTATTATGGTGCACAGCTCTATCGAATATTATCGCCGCCATCATAAAATGATGCAGATGGTTGATATGGAGGGGGCGGGGCACGAGCCGGCTGTAAATGCAGCAGCAGCAAGCAGCCTGGAAGCTAAAGATCTGCTGGTGTTGATAAAGGCTTTGTCGCCGGGATACCGGATGGTGTTTAACTTGTATGCGATAGACGGTTACTCGCACAAGGAGATAGCCGAGATCATGGGCATCAGCGAAGGGGCGTCAAAATCGCAGCTATCAAGGGCCAGGGCTATTTTAAAAGAAAAGATATTGAAAATAGATAATAAAAGATATGGATATGCAGGATAAAGAAATTGATCACTTATTCAGGTCTAAATTGGATAATTTGGAAGAGCAGCCTTCTGCCCGTGTATGGGGTGAAATTACTACCCAGATGGATAAGGGTAAGCCGGGCTTTAAAACCTACTTAAGTATTGCGGCAAGTTTACTGCTGTTACTAAGTGCAGGCCTGTATTTTGTATCGCAAATAAACGATACTACTAAAAAGCCTGTTCAAATTGCTGTAAGTAAAAACAATAATTCGGTAAAAACAATTATACAGCCTGTAGTTAATACGCCGGCTGTTATGCAGCCAAAGGCAGAAATAGTGGTTGTAAAAAATACCTTAAAGCCATTGCGTAAAATAAGGGTGAAACCGCAACGCCATGCTTTGCCTGAAGTAGCGCCGGTTGTGGTTAATGCACAGCCTGTACAACAACTGGCACAGGTGCAACCTGCTCAAAAACCTGCTGATTCGGTAAAGTTTACGGTGCCCGATAGAACAGTGCCTTTTAACGAGAAAATTGAAATACCCGAGGATGTTACATTTAAATCGAATACATTAGCTGCACAGCAATTGCCCGTCGCTAAAACGATGGCTGCCGCACCTGCAAGAAAGCACCGCATCCGCAGCCTTGGCGATCTGATAAATGTAGTAGTAAGCAAAGTAGATAAACGTAAAGATAAACTGATAGAATTTTCTAACCCGGCCGATGAGGATGAAATCGTTGTGAGCGGCTTAAACCTGGGCTTTATTAAAATAAAAAGACAACAAGACTGATAGCATATAAATATACCTGAATATGAAACGCCTGATTTTTACCACCATGATATGCCTGGCAGCAGTTACAGCTGTGTTGGCGCAAACTACCGATTCTGTTAAGACTACAACCGATACCACGAAAACACGCCGTACCCGCATCCGCCTTGGCTTTGGTGATGATGTTACACAGGTAGCTATTAATGATACTACATCGTATAGATCAAAAGCGCCGGGCTTTTCATTCGGGCTTACCTTTACCAGATTTGATATTGGTTTAACCACTTTAAATGATAATGGCAGTTTTAAATTGTCGCCAACTAACCAGTTTTTAAATTACCGGTCGTGGCGAAGCAGTAACATTGGGTTTGATATATTGCAGTTAGGTTACCGCTTTAACAGTTCGTTCCGTATCTATACTTCCGGTGGTTTCGACTGGACAAACCTGCGCCTGCGCGAAAGTGTTACTATCCTACGAGATCAACCTTCGCTAAGTTATACAGCAGATAATATCAAATACCGTAAAAATCGCTTATCGTCGACTTATATCCGTGTGCCGGTGGCGTTTGATTTCCGCACAAAAGATGATGATGATGGCCGAAGGTTCCACTTTGTAGGGGCATTTGAAATGGGTGTGCTGATAAGCAGCAGCCTTAAGCAAGAAAGTGATACCAATGGCGATGTAAAGCTGAGCGGCAATTACAATTTTACTAAATTCAGATACTGCACATCGTTACGCATTGGCTACGGTGCCATTGGCGTGTTTGGTAAATATTACTTCAATAATATGTTTGATAACAGCCCCGCACAAGATGGCCTCAGAAACTTCTCCTTCGGGATGAGTGTGGGGTGGTAAACACTTATAATCCCGATTGACACGATTATAAGATTTATGGGTTAACAGGATTTTTGATTGGGTTTGATTTAAGATCAATCACTAATTTTTATAATCCTTATAATCTTTAAATCCTGTAATCGTGTCTATCTTTGCACCAATGGCAGATGCACCCTTTTTACAGGCAAATTTAGTAAGCAGAACATACGGTGGCGACCAGCCATCTGGTGTAAAACAAATAACCCTTAATATCACCCCGGGTAAAATAACCGCTATAATAGGGGCCAGCGGCAGCGGTAAAAGCACTTTGTTACGCTTGTTGTACGGCCTGCTTTCGCCCGATGAAGGCCAGGTTAGTTTTAAGGGAGAACGTATTTGGGGGCCCGAAGAAAAGTTGATACCCGGCCATGACGCCATGAAAATGGTAACCCAGCATACAGATGACCTTAACCTGTTTGCGCGCGTATGGGATAACGTAGCTGCCATGTTACCCAGTACCAACGTAAAGCTTAAAGAAGAGCGGACGGAACAGGTGCTTACCCAGCTAAACATGATTCAGCTGGCCTATAAACGCGTTGCCGACCTTAGCGGCGGCGAAAAACAACGTGTGGCCATAGCCCGTGCCATTATTACCCGCCCCGAAGTGCTATTGCTTGATGAACCCTTTAACCAGGTGGATACATCATTTAGGGAGGGCCTGCAGCACGATATCAGGCAGATAGTGAAAGAAACAGGCCTTACGGTAGTTATGGTATCGCATGACCCGGCAGAGGTGCTTTCTATGGCCGATGAGCTTATCGTTTTAAAAGAAGGCGAAATAGTAGAAACCGGCCATCCCAAAACACTATACCAAAATCCGCTTAATTTATATACGGCAGAACTGCTTACCAATTGCAATGTGCTTACAGCTGATGAAGCCAAAGCATGCGGGATAGAAGCCGGCAATGAAACGGTAGTAATTTACCCCGAATGGATCAGGCTGAATAATATTCTTAAAACCAGCAAGTGGAAAGTTAAGCAGGTGTTGTTTAAAGGTTTTTATGAGGACCTGATACTGGAGAACAATGGCGCGATACTGCGCGTTGTAAACGATGAAAGCGGCAAATATACCGAAGGCGACATTGTAGGCCTTAAAATAAAAAAGTGGCTGGAGTATTAAAACCTCACCCAAACCCTCTCCGAATGAGAGGGCTTAAGCAAGATTTAGAGGCTTTATTTTATTTGGAATGAAGATAATTGAACAAACTGTTGTACACGCGCAGCAATTTCTTGTTGGCTTAAGTTTTTGATCTTCTCGGTACCAAATTTTTCTACGCAGAATGATGCCAGGGCAGAACCAAAGATGATCGCATTCTTCATGTTATTGAAGTTTACTGTACCTACCTTAGCCATATAGCCAATAAAGCCACCGGCAAAAGTATCGCCAGCACCGGTTGGGTCAAACACTTCGGCCAACGGCAGGGCAGGGGCCGAGAAGATATGGTCCTCATGGAATAATAAGGCACCATGCTCACCTTTTTTAATGATCAGGTACTTTGGCCCCATAGTTAATATTTTTTTTGCGGCCTTTACCAACGAGTACTCACCCGATAGCTGGCGGGCCTCTGCATCATTAATAGTTAAAACATCAACCATTTTAATGGTTTCCAGCAAATCATCCATCGCAATGTCCATCCAGAAGTTCATGGTATCCATTACGATCAGTTTGGGGCGGTTTTTAAGGCGTTTAATAACCGTTTGCTGTACTTGTGGGGTAAGATTACCCAGCATCAGGTATTCGCAGTCCTGGTAAGCCTCTGGGATGATGGGGTCGAAATCCGCTAATACGTTTAGCTCGGTAACCAGGGTATCACGGCTATTCATATCATTATGATACTTACCGCTCCAAAAAAAAGATTTTTCGCCCTGTTTAATCTGCAAGCCTTCGGTATCTATATTGTGGTTGTTAAAGTCCTTTATATCATCCTGCGGGAAGTCGTCGCCCACTACAGCTACAATTTTTATCTTGTCATAAAAGTAAGAAGCGGCCAAACTTGCATAGGTTGCAGCCCCCCCAACAATTTTTTCTGTCTTCCCGAAAGGGGTCTCAATTGCGTCAAACGCCACAGTACCAATTACTAACAAACTCATGTAAAATATTTTTAAATTTTTTTTGTACAAATATTGTGAAATTACATCAGAAATCATACTTTTGCACCACTCCAAACCGGAAAACACTCCTGAGTAGCTCAGCTGGTTAGAGCATCTGACTGTTAATCAGAGGGTCGCTGGTTCGAGCCCAGCCTCAGGAGCCTGAAAATCAATGATTTAACCCCACTCTGGCGAGTGGGGTTTTTTGTTTCTCACACATTTCTCACACATTTTTGAAGTTTTTGCATTTATTCGCAAATAAGTTGTTTTTATTTAATGTGGCTTATTAAGCCGCATAGGGCTTGTTTATTAGCTCGTATAGACTTCAAAAGCTATTTTTAGCGCCCTGGATTTTATGAGCTTGAAAAATATTACCCACCATGGATACCGACTGTCGTAGTAGTTTCACCAACATTATATAGACCTAGATAATTAACTGTAAGTGTTTGCAATAGGATTTATTTTTTACCTTTGAATCAGAATGCAGTCAACCGTAGGAGCCGGTAGGTACGTTTATTAAGATTTGCTCAGGACGACATACGGTTTTGAGGATGCGAAATTTCAAACATGCAAGTGAATCCCGGATTATTCCTTATAGTGAGTAAAGCCAGTACACTCATGAGAATTGTGAGCCAGTTGTGTTCCATAGTATCTGTATGTAAAGTTAAGCAATTAATTTCCCGACGTGAAAGGGCGGTGCGCATGCATCGGTTACAGCATGTATCTGCCCATTAAGTAAGGCGGGCCCGTGTCACCGAAAGTTGCTGCATTTTTAAAATGAAAAAAGAAAAGGATTGGTTTAAATTAAAGAAATATCCCCATATCGGGGTGCCATTAAAGGCTACAGACCGACTATGGGTTCAGCGCTACGTAACCAATACTGATGCAGTCAAAGCCCATGCTTTTTATCCGTTAATTCATCGCACGTCTGTTGTAAGAAAATACAGGAGAGAAATTAATAAGGATACAGGCAGGCGTTCTGCGGAGCGGTGCGCTAAGTCAAAACCTCGTGAATTATACTATGCTAATCACTTGGATGCTTGTATATACGGCTATTATGCTAAGGGCCTTAATGAAGCTTATGATGCCAAGCTACTTAATTTAGGCCTGCATGACACAGTAACTGCCTACCGCCGTATCAAATTAAACCCTGCTGACCCGGACTACGTACATAAGTCAAGCGCCGATTTTGCGGCTGAGGTTTTTAACTATATCATCAACCATCAGGAAGACCAACTTGTTGCGATATCATTTGACATACAGGGATTTTTTGACAACCTTGATCATAAACTACTAAAGAAAGCTTGGTACGAGATATTAGATAAAAAGACGCTGCCAGAAGCGGAATACAATATCTTTAATAACATTACAAATTTTTCGTTCATTAATGAAAATCAGATTTTCAATGCTTTTAAAGATGAGATCATTGTAGAATCAAAAACAGGGATACGTAAACGCAAAAAGATAAAAAAGTTCCACCATTTAAAAAATCAACGAGCCATCGCTTTTTGTGAGCTGACCGAATTCGAAAAAATCAAAGCGAACAAACTAATTGTTGGTAACCACCATCTAGCACATCCGAAACGCAGTAAAGGTATTCCTCAAGGGACGCCGATAAGTGCTGCATTGGCTAATGCTTATATGATCGATTTTGATTATAAGGTGAATAAATACGTTAAGGACTTAAAGGGTTTATACCGCCGTTATTCCGATGATATGATCGTCATCTGCGAGGCGGGAAATATCAAAGACATAATTGATATGTTTGACTTGGAAATTGCTGAAAGAAGATTGGATATACAGCATGATAAAACCCAGGTATTTAAGTTTGACAGGGTTCACGGCAAATTCAAATGCGAGCAGCTATATAAAAGCGGCTCACACCCTCATAAAAATATGGAGTATCTGGGATTCGAATTCGATGGCTTTCATACATATTTAAAGTCATCGAGTCTGGCGTCCTATTATCGGAAAATGAAAAGAAGCGTTCAGCGAGGCCGATACTATTCCAAAACAATAACGACCTCCAAGTCTAAAGGACAAATATTTCAGACGCGCTTATATAAGAAGTTTACATACCTGGGTGCCGGTAGAAGGCGTATATATATTAAAGACAAGACAAATCCTACCAACTGGATACGCACGGATACTTACGATTGGGGTAATTACATATCGTACGCTCAGTTAGCCATAAATAAGCTGCCAAACAATAAGATCAAAGGACAGATCAAGCGCCACTGGTCTATACTTAATAAGCTTATCAAGTAATGGGCTTGAGATTATAGTTGTGTTTGCGTTTTCTGAAACAAGAACGATATATTACTTTTATTGTTTGATAAATGCCAATTCATGCAGCATCTAAAAGAATTTCTAACCCGCCTCCAAACCTTTGATCTACTTATTGTTGAAGATGATATTCAGATGGAATGGGAAACGAATGAAAAGAAGCATGTTAAAGCTTACGATTTAACCTACCAAACCCAATACTATGATTCCTTTTCCTACAGAAGCGAATTAAGGGTGTTAAAGGATATGGCTTTTATTGATCTGATTACATTGGATAAAGAGCGTATTAAACTTCAACTTTCTGAATTATCTAGAGTACGCAATCGGTTTAAAGAGTTTTGGGAGAATTATAACCAGCACTATTCAGAAATGAAGTTGGTTTATGATCGCTCTTTTATTTTTTCCGTCCGTTTAGATTATTTGTTCATTGTGAATAATCTTCAGTCTAACAGTGTTGATATAGAAGTCACCTCCAAATTTGCTGAAGATCTGGGTGATTCTGTTAAGTTACGCGAGAAGTTTTTGATGGAGCTAATCTATGATGCTGAAAATTCGATCAAAGAACATCTTTCATTTGAAGACTTTCAAAAATCCCTTTACGATAAAAAGCAGGATGCGAATCAGACTGATGAGCCGACAAAATCAGAAATAAGAAATGACCCGGAAGCGGTGTTTGAAAATGAAACAACCACTAAATTAATAAATCGCTACCCGACTTTTAAACCAGGCATTGCCTCGCAACTGCTCGACTTATTAAGAGAGTATTTTGTTTTCGAAGATCACCCCAAACTTGAAAGACTGTTATTATCAGATGAGGCACCGGAGAGGCCATTGGTTTTTCGTGGTTTTGGCAATCAGTTGGCCGATACATTCAAACAGCTATTTGATGCCCGGCTAATCGTAGGTTGCCAGATGGTAGACCTGGAGCGATGGATCGCTCCCAAATTTAACTACCTTTCTAATCAAGCCGAAGCAAGGGAATTAACAGAGGGCTATCTCAACGGTTTAATGTCTACGAAAACCCGACCCTGCAAATCCCCTATCCTTAAAATTGAACAAAAAGAGGATAAATTTTATATCCTGCCTACGCCTCGTAACAAAAGATAACAAAGAAATGAGTGGGTTGCAGTGAGGTTACAGTTTACCCTCTTGTAACCGAGCAAAACAAGCCACTACAATTGCAGCATTAAACAAATAATGCGCAATGGAAACACTAACATTTGACCAATTACCGCAAGCGGTAAGCAAACTTCAGGATAAGCTTGAAAGCATTGAACAGCTTTTACTTCAACAGCATGAGCAGCCACCCGGACACGAAGAACTCCTGACCATTTCTAACGCTGCCAAATTTCTGAATCTCTCCGTGCCTACAATTTACAGCAAAGTGTGCCGTAAAGAAATCCCCGTGAATAAGCGCGGCAAACGGCTGTATTTCTATCGGTCCGAATTGACGGAATGGATTAAGTCCGGCAGGAAGAAGACAGCAGACGAGATCAGGGAAGAGGCGGTACAGCAACTGACCGTCTCTGGAAAAAAACCTAAGAATTATTAAACAAATAAGCATTTCGGGCTTTAGCCCGAAATAAATCTACCCAAATGGAAAGGTTACAAGGTCCGGATACGAAGTGTCCGGCTAACACGAGGAGCACCACAAAGTGGAGCGAGTTAATGTTTTTGCTACACAAAAACCCGAATCCACCCCGCTGGGGTGATTCGGAACTCGCTCCCGTTGGTCGGTTTTTAAAGCATCAAAAAACGGAATGAACACATGACAGCAACTACTGAAAATAAAACAATTACAAAAGTGCGGACACCTGGTAGACCGAAAAAGACGATCAGGAGGAGTGACTTTTTAATGGTACGCTTAACCTCAACGGAAAGAATCCTGATCGAGGGTAGAGCGAAAAATGCCGGGCTGAAACCCAGTGAGTGGTTTCGAAGAGCCGCTAAAAGCGCCAAGGTTTTCCCGCGTTTTACCGTAGAGGAAATCAGCTGGTTCAGGATGCTGGCAGGGGTGGCGAATAACCTCAACCAGCTTACTCACCTGGCCCATGTGGCAGGCCTCTTTACACTTGCTATGAAATGCCAGACTATACTTACACAGGTGGAAGAATTAATTACAAAAGTTAGCAGCCATGATGGGTAAACCAATCACCGGGAGAAGCTTCGGCGGGTGTGTTCGTTATGTGGTTAATAAACCCGAGGCTAAGATATTGTCCGCTGAAGGCGTTCGCATGCAGCATGCGAACGCTATGATTCAGGATTTCAACCTGCAACGTAAAATGCGCCCGGAGTTAGGCAAAGCTATTGGACACCTGGTACTCAGCTGGAGTAAAGAAGACCTGCTCAAATTAAGCGATGATATCATGGTAGAACGGGCGAAAGAGTATATGGAAAAAGTAGGTATCCGAGACACACAGTATGTAATCGTTCGCCACAGCGACCGCGACCATCCGCATCTCCACTTGATCTACAACCGGGTGGATAATAACGGCAAAACGATTAGCGACAAAAACAACTTCGCGAAAAATGTCAAGGCTTGTAAGGACATCACACTAAAATACGGCTATCATATAGGCGAAGGTAAAGATCTGGTGAACCGCCAGGCATTAAAAGGTAAAGAGAAAATCCGGTATGAACTCTATGATGCTATTAAAGCAGGAATGAAAACAGCCAATAACTGGAAACAGTTGGAAGCTCAGCTTGCCAGGCAGGGAATTACCATTGCTTATAAATTCCGCAGTGGTACCAATGAAGTACAAGGCATATCCTTTGAAAAAGGCAATATCAAAATGAAAGGCTCCGCTGTTGACCGGAGTTTGAGCTTTGCCCGTATAGATGCGACTTTAAACCGCAACCAGCAGGTACAGCAGTATCATGCGGCAAGGGAAGCAAACCAACCATTTGTTGCTAACCAGCTGCTTGAGTCAATCCGGCAGAGCGTTCAGGGGGAATACAGACATAATCCCATTGTAGGTAAAGGGATATTAGAAGCATTGCTGGAACCACAATTTGTTGCCGGGCCACCTGACCCAATGGGTGACGCAGATATTGCGCGCAGAAAACGGAAGAAGCATGAAGCGGAGCATTCCCAGTCACAGGGTATAAGCAGGTAGATGAATTAATGATTAGAATGAACATTAAAATGAATTGTTATGCAAAATGAAGAACTAGAAGAGAAAGTAAATTTGATGGAAGAACTGATCCAGGGGTTTGCCGATAGGATCAGTGTGATGGAGACGAGTGTAGCAGAGCTCTTAAAAAGTTTTCTGGAACAATACAGAGGCACATTGGAAATGATCGCGGCACGGATTGAAACCGCTAACAAGCGGTATAACGATCAAAAGATCCAGCAGCAGATCGATGAATTAAAAGATGTTGTAGCGACAGTACCGAAAGTCATTCGTGTGAAAAACAGTCACCATTTAGGTGCCTGGTCAAAGAATTTGATCATTGGCCTGGTGGTTTGTTTTGTCATAACGGCCGCATCGATCGGCACGGCATTATATTTCTATCATCAAAATGACCGCCTGAATCGTGAAGCTTATAACTTCTGGCTGGTCAGGGCGCTTTACCCAGATGTGGCTAAGACCATTGACACAAAGCTGGCGGAAGATCCGAAGGGATTTATAGAAATGGCAGAAAAAGCAATGGTCAAACAGCAAGCTATCAGTGCTGCGGAAGCGGTAGCAGCACAGGCAGAACAAGATCAAAAGGAGGCTAAGCAAAAGCTGGAAAAGGTGAAGGCAAATAAGTGATGAGGGTATGATGGAGAGGCCACTCAGCTGCGGCAGGTTGCTGCATTGCAACACGCGCTACGCGTCGGGTTCCATTTCGCAGCCAGCCTTGCCGACGCGCACAGGCAAGTATTCGTTCCTCATACACGCCTGTCTTCCAGCCGCACCTAAAAAAACCACAACACTGCAATCACAAAGTTAGCGACACAGGAAAACAGTCAAGGGTATAATAAACCGCAGCTATCGCCGCGGCCCTTGACAATTTTCCTGTTTTGAGCTTCGGTTGTTTAAGCGGTAATGTGATAGGTGTGTGCAGAGGAAAGTTTTCCGAACGAATCCCTTCGTTAATTAGTCAACAAAATACTTATTGAAAATCTTAGTTATATCTTTTTTAAGATCGATAGGCAGATCGTACTCAGAATGCCAAATCAGTTTCCCCGTAATGGCTTCGCCAGGTGGGCCTTGTTTAATATCAAAAACACCAAAAATTTCTTCGATATCATGTAGGTCTAAGTAGGACTGATATTTCTTTTCGAGGACTTGGAATTCAGGATCAGTAACAATACTGTTCATCCTGTTTTGGTAAGTGTTAAGGATACTGGAGTCGGCCACTTTTAATTCTTATTTTTCAATAACTCTACTTTTTCCCGCTCACTTGCCAATAAACGCTCATAGAGTTTTTTGTTCTCTTCGAGTACTTCGAGCCACTTTTCAATGGGATTGAAATTTAGTGAGCAATTATTGTTGATCGCAGAGGCATTGTCTTTAAAGTCAGTAAACGTGTTAGCAATAATATTTACTGCTTTATCTTCATCTAAATTTTTTATCGCGTCAATGGGTACTTTTAATATGGCAGCTACCTGAGCAAGTAGATCTTCTTCAATAACTTCCTTAGCCTCCAATAATGAAACTCTTTTTTGGCTCCAGTCGTCACCTAAAGCCAAGGCGAGCGCCTCTTGCTTCCAACCTAGCATCTCGCGAAAGCGCTTTACATTTCGTCCTTGATGGATATTTTTCGGTGCGTCGGTAGCTGTACTCATGATAGAAACGGTTGTTTAAGCAAATGTAAGAAATTTTCAATGTTTAAATTAAGGGTTTGCTGCGGCTTGTGCAAGGATAAAATATACATCGTAGCTACTTCGATAGAATGCTGTAGAATGGGTTAGAAATACTTTAGTGCTGTCCTTTGTTTTGCCGGTCAATGGAGGCCGGTGTAAAAAAGAGCATCATGTATAATGGAACTTATGCACCCTGGGAACATTACCCTAAAACCCTTCGCCATTACGAAGTGGAAAATCCGATGTCTGTAGTTGTCGACTTTTTTAGTGCTGATTCAGTAAAAGGCCACGGCAGGCGATTAAAAGAATGGCGCTATTATGTAGTTAATGACGAGCATTATGATGAAAAACGTCATGGCCCCGGAACCCTGCTTTTTATCTATGATCTTAATTTAAAGATTTTAGAGGCTATGTACCTGCTATTGCTCAATTACAAAAACTTCTCTTATCAGCGGAAACAGCTTACAGAAGAACAATTAGAGGAAGAGAAGGAACTATGGGAGTACTATCCTAAAAATCTGTCCCTTAAGGAACAGCTTGAACCCTATAAAGCCGTTAAGAATGTCTTCAAAAAAATCAAGCCGCAGGAATATCGGGATCAATTGCACGAGTGGTCACACGTAGCACTTTACAATAATGCGGATGACGAGGCTTTATATGCAGGAGAGGTTATTGCCGTTTATGAAAATTTAATTAAGCTTTATTCGGCAGCGTGGATGATTTGCCAACGTGAAGGCGGTCGGCCACTGCTAAAGCGGAACAAGCCTGAAAATAGTTTAACCGGAACCGCCGCCGAACCAATTGCACTAAGAGCAATGAACCCCGAACCTACAGTTGCCGAAAAACTGGCGTTGGAAGAAATTAAAAGCCTGATATTAAAACGCTGCCCGGAGGTTCAAATGATCATTCATTTAGGAACACATCCTAAGCCTTTTACATTTTACCTGCTTTTCCTGATAGGTGATGATGAAAAAACACCGGAGCATCAGATCAGCAACAAGATAGAAGACAACTGCCAATACCTTGCTCATGTACATGCAATAGTACACAAAGCCAACAGCGCAAAAGAAGCACTTATTAAGGGCAGGCGTTTTTGGTCAACAGTTATGGAAAAGGGAAATGTTCTGTACCAATCCACGGAACTAACATTACCCGCCCATCCGGAAATAACCAAGGGAATATTATTAGCAAGGGCACAGTTCAATTGGGAACGATGGGGTAAACAGGGCAATGAGTTTTTAAGAGGCGCAGAGTTATACAGAGCGGATAACAATTTCAGGCTGGCAGCATTTCTGTTGCATCAATCTGTAGAAAGCGTTTTAAAAGCTATCATACAAGCCGTTATAGGCTACCGGGTACAAATGCATAATTTATCGAGATTAATAAGGCTTACCTTATTGTTTACGGGTGAATTAAAAGGCGTATTTGAATTCAATACCACAGACGGTGCGCAACTTTACCAATTGTTGCAAAATGCTTATTCACAATCACGATATAGCAGTTCATTTGATCCTGACGGAGATTCTATAAGAATCCTTTCTACACAGGTAACAAAGTTCAATCAAGTCGCAGAGAGAATTTATAAACAATATATAGAAGATATCAAGTGAGGGGGTAAAGCATAATAAAAATATAGCCTTAAGCGAACTGTTGGCATGTTATTATTGAACTGCGTTTACAAGCATGTATTTTAAAAAAAAGCTTACTGGTTAAAAGACGTATCAAGTATTTCTTTTAATACGGGTGTTTCTAAATTCCGCAATTCCTCATTATTAAAAATACTTCTATTTATTACAAATAACACGTTATCCATAAGCAAGGGGATTTGTGTAGTCAGTTTAGCAATTGGGGCTATCAATTCATTTCTATCTTTTTTGAGTAATTCTTTGCCGAGAGCCTTGTGATGATTAAATACATTGATTATTGGCTGCGATAAATTGTCATCAGCGAACCGAATACGCATAATATTTCGGAAAAAGGATGTCCATTCCTCCCCTTTATATTTTTTATAGGCAAGCTCTTCAAATATTCTTAACATAGTCCAATCACATGATTCTAAGGTGGCCAGTTGACCATTCAATTGTCTTGACAATACGTTTTCATCATCCCAATCTTGTTTACATTTATAACGCAAATCATGCTCGATTTCATGCCAACCCTCTGAAAACACCGTTCTAAATTGCACTTCAAAAGTTTTGTCGATTAAATCATATGTAAATAAGCTGGAAGATTGTGCAAGCTTCTCTGGTATCCTAAAAATAAGATTGCATCGTACTGGACCAAAACGTTCACCATCCACTTTATCGATACTGTGGGCTTCTGGAATTTCTTCAAAGACTTTTTTCACAAGATCAATGGCAATATTTTCGTCATCGGAAAAATAGACTGTTATTCGTATACCAAGTACATCTTGTAGTTTTTTGTTTTCTGCCAAATAAGCATCACGCTTGGCATGTAGTTTTTTGTCAATAGACTTTGGTGATTTCAATCGATAAAATACACGATAAAACAACCCGACCGAATTAAGGACATTAGATATTTCATTTGTAACATCTTGAATTAGACGTTCTTCGTTTGGGCCGATACGTATCATTAAGGTCTGCCTAAAATTTGTTTAATTTCACTTAGCTTTGATATATTGAGTTCAACGGAATGTTGACCGTTACGCTGAATAATTATACCTCTTTTAGTCAGGTCCTCAATTGCTTTATCAATATCGGGTATATCTTCAGATGGTACCCCCATTCTTAACGTTCCAATTCTTCGATGTGGAATAAATCTATCCTTACCATAGGGCCAAAAACGTTCTAAAACACTTTTCTCATATGGGTTTATCTGCATATCAATAGCTGTCCCATCTGCAATCTTATCGGCCATTAATGATTTAAGGAAATTAGGCTCTGCAATGCAATTATTAAAAGAAATATTATTAGCGATAGCTAAATCAGCATCAACCTGACAATTATAGAACTTGCAGCCTATAAAAAACACGTCATTTAAATATGATAAATCGAATGTTATATTATAAAAAAAGCAGGAAGAGAATATGGTATTGGAGATTTTGCAATTAGATGAAAAGTTATTTCTGAACTCAATGTCTTCCACAAACTGACTATCCAATTCATGGTTAATAGCCCCAAATAGATAGTTATCGATAACTATTTGTCTTTTAGAATCAAGTAAGTCGAGTACCGTTTCCTTAAGCAATTCATAAATAACTTTTTTTGATGCCACGCTACGAGGTGTGTAGGCAGTTAAAAGAAAATCTACAAACCGTTCCGTTCCAAACCATGAACCCTTTTTATCGATAAGATTCTCTCCAATGAACGTTCCCATAATAAAGTCATTGACAAAACCAATTTGTTTGCTAGTGTCACTTTTTCTATCCAGGAAGGCGTGCATAGTCAGCTTAGAGGTCAATTGGTCGATAGTAGGTTTCCTATCAGCGGGATATCGTTCAATGACTGTAAATAACAACTTTTGTTCTTTATCGAAAATAAGTCTTTCAATATCTTCTTTGTCTTCAGAAGTAACGTCATGTTCGACAAAATAGCCAGATATAAGCTTTAAAACGCCTTTCTGTTCGGCTTCGCTCATTAATAAATCCTGTCTATCCTTTTCACGCTGCATCAATTTAATAATATAGTCATCTATTATTTTATCGATATCATTAATACATTGCTCAAAAAGCTGATCATCCATATTTCTCAAATAGGCCAAAAGAACGGGATTGGAAATACTCTTTAAATTTAAGCCAGCTTTCTCCAATTGCTTTTCCCGTGCTGGCGTAATCCAGTCTGTAATAGTCGGAGTCGAAATACTATATCGTTTAAAAATAAAACTATCATGATTTTTTTCCAGCCACAGATGAAATTCATCTCCGGCAAATATTGCAGTTCGCCGTGTCGTCAAAAGTATTTTGGCTTCTCCATGCAGTAGTTCACGAATTGTTTCAAGCATTGGTTCCGCATCTTCGAACCTTTCTTCTCTCAGGTCATCTTTAGGCTTTAAAAGCTCATCAAATCCATCGATTATGACTGGTATTCGTCCTTCTGTTATGTGTTTATAGACCAACTCCAAATTTATCCCTGTGAATTTTCTGTTTATCTCATCATATAAAACATATTTAAAGATAGTAGCCTGTCTGTTTCTTGAAAGTTCTGCGAATAACGGTATCTTATTAAAATTAAGCTGGAGTACCATTTTATTTACCACTTCATAAGAAGTACTTGTTTTTCCAAAACCTGCAGCAGCTTCTAATACCGTTAAAACAGGCCCCTTGATGTTGAAATCATTAAAAATCGTGTCTACTAAATTGTCATCCCTGAATTTCCCGGTTTCAGCGTCATAGAATTGAGAATTAATATATTCATATTCGTTAAATATGACATCTGATACCTTTTTCTTGTATTCTGAATAAGATTTGGTTAATATCTTCAACGAATTTTCGATATCAAAAAAGCCCTCGAAAAGACTTTGTTCCGCCTCGTTTATAGAGTTATAATTTCTTACCGTAACCGCAAAGCCCAACTCACTAACTTCCTTGATTACCTTTTCGAGTATCTCAGTGGACACAACATTATTTAATAAAATAATGTCAGCATTTGAGAAGTATTTGCTGGTGTACGCGTAAGCCCTTATATAATCGTTCTTTACCGGTAATATTTCGAAGCGGTACAATTTATAAAGCTGATCCAGCGCTTTTAAATCTTTTAATAACATATGTTACCTAATTTTAGAGAAGTCTATTTACTGCTTTAATGCTCTGTATTCTGCCCAAATCTCGGATTCCGATTTGCCTTTCATACCGTTCAAGATAGATGCGACAGCTTTTTGTGAGTATCTGTCAAAAAAAGATTTGCTGATTTTTATTTGCTTAAAACACTCAACGTCATCTTTGATTTTAAAAACTGCGATTGCAGCGGAAGTTTTGGGTCCTGTCAGATTTACTTTCTTAGCAAGTTCATCTCGACCGATATTATAAAACTCCAATTCGTTAACTCGTTTGATAGCAACTACCGCTGCGCCTGGCGTTCCATCTGGAACGATAGTAATTGGCACTCCTTCTTTTTTTATAATCCTTAAATCCAGAGATGGTCCATACCCGTTGTGAGTGAATGTTAATGTTGAAACACCTGGAAAAATTTCAGACCACTTTTGGCCACTTTTTATTTTTGTTTTGATTGTGGATAATTCATCTGTTGTCGGTTGTGTTTCAATTCCTTGGATTGAATTCTCAACTATTGTGAGAGCACGTAACCGTTCTGTTGCCTCAATATTTTTTCTACTGTTAGGCCGTAACAATTTTTTTACTTCTTCCGCCTCATTGGAAAAAAAAGCCTGTATATCTACTGGGGGCGTAGTCGAAAGGGGTAGTACGCGAACAGGTAATTTTGTTTTTAAATCAATCTTATACACGGCGAGCACCACATCTCTAAATAAAGTAAGACCTGCTTGCGCTTGAAAATATAAGTGTTGTTCCGACATCTCGAGTGTATAATGCTGGGCCGCGTCTCTTAAACCATTTAACGTTTGCAGTATCAAAACCTGTTCTTCACTTAAGAACTTCAATTGTCCATCACTAAAGGCCTTTCGGACGCAAGAACTAAAACCTATGGTCTGCTTTGCTCCTTTTTCAATTATTTGACCGCCTTTATGCACAATGCAGGATTTAAGTAGCATTTCAAAAGAATGATCCATGAAGATTAAAACCCCATGAATACGACATGCATCGTTGGGGCGATTAAATAATTCTATACTCAGAATTAAAGAATCTAAAGCTTTGTTATAAAGATGCTTTACTTCTTTTTTCATGTGGAGAAAATAGGATAAGATAACTGGTTTGATTGTAAATATAGATAATTATTTAATGCAATTAGTTCTACACGCTATTATCAAAAAATAACTTATCTTTTGTGAGATGAATGAATATGAAATAGATAATGAAAATGAACTGCTTGAGCTAGCGCATAGTTTAGGAGAACCTGTTTCATCGCGTCGTAACGGCCCACTGATCGACAAGTTAATTCCACTTAATCCATTCGATGCACACCCACAGTCCCTGTCTGCAAATTTTGGAACAACCGATTTTCCCTATCATACGGATGGTGTTTATTTTCCGATTCCTCCTAAATATATCATTTTAAGGTATATACAAGGAGTTGAAAATCCCACGCCGACAACAATACGCGATTTAAACGAGATAAAACAAGCTGACAAAGAGCTTCTTCAATATTCAATATGGAAGGTTCAAGCTATTAGAACATTCTACTCCTCTATCTTAGCTCAAGATAGCAGTTATTATCGTTTTGACCGCTGTATCATGAAACCGCTGAATAAGGCAAATGATAATTCAGAGAGATTTTCAGATATCGTATTGGGTTTACCTGTGCAAACAATCAATTGGAAGATAAACAAAACTGTAGTTATAGATAACTGGAAGTGTTTACATAACCGACCTGGAGTAAAAGCAGAGGAAATTAATTTTCGGACATTACAAAGAATAATGATATTATGATATTTGAAAGCGTTTGGACTTATGATAAGCTTTGGATAAAAGCAAAAATATATATGCAGAAAGCATTTAATGAAGATCGGGACGGCGATATGTTTCCTTTTTGGTCAGCCATTGCTCTAGAGTTTGTAGCCAGATCGGCACTAGCGAGTGTTCATCCTGTATTATTAGCCGACCCTAGAGAAGGAGAAAATATTTTATACGTTTTTGGCTATCATAAAAAGCCTCTTTATAGTCCTGTCTCAATCCCAACAAAAACAGTTTTGGAACGTTGCGCAGTAGTTATTGCCAACTTTACGGATAACGAGAAAGCTTTTTGTAAAGATATAACTACACGCAGAAACGAAGAATTGCACAGCGGCGGTCTTGGGTTTGACAGCTATCCCACGAGCAAATGGCTATCAAAATATTTTAAGGTCATACAAATCTTGTTGGAATTCCAGGAAAAAACGCTTGAGGATTTCTTAGGTAACGATGAAGCTAAAGCAGCGGAAGAAATGATCGCCAAAAAAGATGCAACATTAGAAAAAACGATTCGAGAAAGGATATCGAAACATAAAAAGTTCTTTGATGGCCTAAAGCCTGCGATCAAGGCAGAACGCATCGCAAAATCCAAAGCTGAAAAATGGTTTGCTTCGCGACATTACAGAAAAGACCTTACATGTCCAGCTTGCGCTAATCTTGGTATATTAAGTGGTAAATTGATTTCGATTAAGGAAAGTATTGCAGGAGATAGCGAGATCATACAGAACATGAACGTGTTGCCTACTCATTTTCGATGTTTTTGCTGTGACCTGGAATTGACGAACCATTCTGAGTTGGACGTGATTGAATTAGGAGGTCAATATAAAATGGAAGAAATATATGACCCGCGGGAGTACTACGAAATCGAAGAAGATGAGGAACCGGATTTTGACTACGGAAATGATTAATGGCGAGTCAGCCTTGCTGCAAGTAACTCGTATGAAATTTGCATACGCTTATTACCATGTTTTTGGAAATTTAATTGATTTTCGATTACAAGTCACTGCATTTACTTTTAATGTAACGATAAGACCCACTTTTTAGGTCTTATAATAACACTCGAAGTAATGGCACATAGTGTTTACATATCATCCAACTTAACACAGCAACAACTTGAATTTATGAAGTTGTTGGATGACTATGAAATTGAGCTATTTCAATTCGACGAGATTGAAAACCAGATCAACAGAAAGTTTGATAACCTTAACGAAGTTCTTGAGAACTTAATCCATAAAGAACTGCTTTCCCGGATAGAACGGGGTAAGTTCTGCAAAGTTAATTTCCGTGATGAAAACGTGATCGGCACGTTTGTGGTAAAAAACAGTGCGATAGCTTATTGCTCAGCCCTAAATCTACACGGGTTGACCGAACAATTTTCTAACACTATATTTATATAGACCACGCAAAGAAAAACCGATAAGGTCCTTTTAGGAACTCCGTATAAATTTGTCACTATAAATCCTTGTAAGCATACCGGTATTATGTACAATGGCTATGGTAATACAAAATACCCTATAACGGATATTGAAAAGACCATTATAGACTGTTTCGACCAATCACAATATTCTGGTGGTTATGCTGAACTAATAAGGGCGTTATACCAGGCAGAGATTAATCCTGATAAGATGATCAATTATTGCAGGCAAGTCGGCAATACTGCTGTAATAAAAAGAACAGGATTTTTGGTAGAGTTATTTGAAAAGCCATCGATGGATAAATTTATTGCTTTTGCAAAAGCGCAGATAAATGATAAGTATAACCTTTTTGATCCGCAGGGAACAGAGAAAGGCGAATTTGTGTCAGGTTGGAAATTGAGGCTGAATATCAGCAAAGATAACTTGCTTAACCTATCAGACAAACTATATTAATGATACTAAAGAAGGAAATAGAGAAAATTGTACTACAAGAGAATGTCTTCCGTAGTACGGTAGGTAAGGACTGGGTATTAGGGCAATTTATTGATACCATGTTGATGCCATGCGGCTGCGGCAGGTGGCTTCATTACACCACGCGCTATCGCGCCGGGTTCCACTCCGCCGCCAGCCTCGCCGCCGCGCACGCAGGAATGAAATTATCTATCGCTCATAACATACCTACTTTCCGGCTGATAAAATTAAGGGGGGAGTCGGTTCGCTATTTTTAATACAATGGTTGTGATTTATCAAAAAAGAGCAGCTAATTAAGAAAAGGCAATATAATATGCTATAAAAGCATTAACAATATAAAATTTATAATTTAGTAGAGTAATAAAACAGGGAATTGGAATCGAAATTAAAGAATGTGCAAGTAAAATCAAAGCAACGAGTTGCTGATCATGGTGAAGTATTTACAGCGCAACGCGAGGTAAATGCTATGCTCGACCTTTTAAAACAAGAAACTGAAAGGATCGATTCGCGCTTTTTAGAACCAGCATGTGGGACCGGAAATTTTTTAGTTGAGATTCTAAAAAGAAAATTAGAGGTCGTAGAAAATCGCTATTCAAAGAACCAGCTGGAATATGAGCGATATGCTATAATTGCTTTATCAAGCATTTATGGGGTAGATATTTTACAAGATAACGTTAAAGCCTGTGGAGATAGATTGTTGGGAGTATTTACTCATTTTTATTTAAACAATTATAAAACGGGCATAAAAGCTGAGTTCTTGAATGTGGCTGAATTTGTTTTAAGTAAAAATATACTTTGGGGTGATGCCTTAACTTTGAAAACACCTGATGAAAAAGCGGAACCAATAGTTTTTTCAGAATGGAGTGCAGTTAATGGTAGTATGATAAAAAGGCGAGACTTTACTATGGCTAATCTCTTAAATAACCAACCTGTTGATGGGATGAACCTTTTTTCCGATTTGGGAGATCTGGCTTTTATTCCTAAACCGGTAAAAGAGTACCCTTTGGCGCATTTTCTAACCTTAGCAGATGATAACAACGAATTATAATCCAGATGTACTTTCTTGCCTTGCTAATTTAAGTAACGACGAAGTATTTACGCCTCCAAGTTTGGCTAACGAAATGTTGGATTTATTACCCAAAACAATTTGGAATGATAAAGACGCAAAATTTCTGGATCCGTTTACCAAATCAGGAATTTTTTTAAGAGAGATTGCAAAAAGATTATTGATTGGTCTTGAACATAAGATCCCTGACAAACAAAGCAGGATTGATCATATTTTAAAAAACCAAGTATACGGGATAGCAATAACTGAATTAACATCGCTCCTTTCCCGCAGAAGTGTTTACTGTTCAAAAACTGCAAATGGACTCTATTCTATATGTCCCTCATTTGAAAATGACGCTGGTAATATTATTCATGATCGAATAAAACACACGTGGTTTAAAGGAAAATGTAGATTTTGTGGCGCAAGTAAAGACGTTTATGACCGGGATAACACGTTAGAAACGTATGCTTATCAATTTATACATACTGATAAACCAGAAAAGATATTTAATATGAAATTCGATGTTATTATCGGAAACCCGCCTTATCAACTAAGTGACGGCGGATTTGGTGCAAGTGCCAAACCAATCTACCATAAATTCGTTGAACAAGCCAAAAGGCTTAATCCAAGGTATTTGTCAATGATTATTCCTGCTCGATGGTTTGCGGGCGGAAGAGTTGGGGAGCTTTCAGATTTTAGGGCTGAAATGCTAAAAGACGAACGGATCAGAGTTTTGCATGATTTTGCCGATGCAAGCGATTGTTTTCCTGGTGTCGAGATAAAAGGCGGCGTAAATTATTTTCTTTGGGACAGGGATAACAAGGGCAAGTGCGAGATTTACTCCCACGACGGTGCGTCGGTTACCAAATCTGAAAGGTATCTCTTAGAGCAGGGATCGGAAACATTTATCCGAAGAAATGAGGCGATCCCCATCTTGAGAAAAGTGCTCGATAAAAAGGAAGAAAGTTTTTCTTCAATAGTAAGTGCCAACGACCCCTTCGGCTTTGATATTCGTGAGGAAAACAGCATGAAGCGTGTCAAACCCAAATACCGACATACCAAATTTGAGAACAGTGTTCACTTTTATTATAACGGATGGCGAAAAGACGGTATCGGTTACATTGATAAAAAAGACATCAAAAAGAATGCTGATCTACTGTTTAAATATAAGTTTTTCGTGCCCAAGGCGGTGGGTAGCGGCGACAGTAAGACGGATATCATCAAGCCAGTATTCCCCAAGCTCAATTCCTGCTGCAGTGAAACTTATATCGCCATTGGTCCATTTGAGTCGGAATCATATATGATTAATGCGGCAGGATACCTCAATACGAAGTTCTTTCACTTTTTAGTATCCCTAAAAAAGATCACCCAAGAAGCACGTAGAGGAGTTTATCAGTTCGTGCCCATACAGGACTTCTCAGAATCTTGGACAGATCAAAAACTCTATGAGAAATACGGCTTGCATGAGTCGGAAATAGCATTTATTGAATCAATGACTCGTCCAATGGAAGCAAGCGATGAATAACGAATTCTTTCCCAGCCGACCCAACGCGAACCCAACTATTTACGCTTATGAGGATACTAATCCACAATACTTTGGATTGCTAAAAATTGGTTTTACCACCATTGATGCAAAAAGCCGGGTCGCTCAACAATATCCGATCATTAAGCCTGGGCAATTACCCTACCGAATTGTTTTTGAAGAATCCGCGATGCGTAATGATGGGAGTAGCTTTACTGACCATGATGTACATCGACATCTCAAGAAAATAGGAATAGTTCATAAAGCCGGTGAATGGTTTAAATGCACCTTAAAAGACGTGAAAGCGGCTGTGCTCGCTTTGAAAAATGGTGATTTAAACGAGGAACGCAGAACTTTAGACTTCGGTATGCGGCCGGAACAAAGTGAGGCAGTAAATAAGACTATCGCGTATTTTGAAAGTTTTAAAAATGAAAATGCTAGCAGAATTCCGCATTTCCTTTGGAATGCAAAAATGCGATTCGGTAAAACTTTTGCAACTTACCAGTTAGCTAAAAGAATGAAGTGGACCAAAATTTTGGTTCTTACCTTTAAACCAGCCGTACAAAATGCTTGGGAAGATGACTTAATGTCGCATATCGATTTTAAGGGATGGCAATTCGTAGCAAGAAATAGGTTAAGCTTTCACGAGACGGATAAAAACAAGCCGTTTGTCTGCTTTGCATCCTTCCAAGACGTATTAGGCAAAAATTCTGTTGGTGGTATTAAAATAAAAAATGAGTGGGTGCACTCTATAAATTGGGATTGCGTCGTCTTTGATGAATACCATTATGGAGCATGGCGTGATAACGCAAAAGATCTTTTCGAGTCTGAAGACGAAAATGAAAAGAAATTTGCGGAAGGTGAAGGGATTGATTTTTTTGATGAAAGTATTATGCCCATTACTACGGGTGCATATCTTTACCTATCAGGCACCCCGTTTAGGGCGATTGCGTCCGGCGAATTTATCGAGGAACAAATTTTCAATTGGACCTATTCGGACGAACAACGGGCAAAAGAGCAATGGAAAACTGAAAATAATCCTTACGCTTCACTGCCCAGAATGGTTATGTTAACTTACCAGTTACCTGATGCTATTCGAGAAATCGCAATGAAGGGTGAATTTAATGAGTTTGATTTGAACATCTTCTTTTCAGCTAAAGGCATTGAGAAAGCGGCAAAATTCACATTTGAAAACGAGGTTCAAAAATGGTTAGATCTCATCCGTGGTTCATTTATGGGGACTACAATTGATAATTTAAAATTAGGTGCGACTAAGCCACCTATGCCATTTTCCGATGCAAGGCTATTGAGCATATTGTCGCATACATTTTGGTTCTTACCAAGTGTTGCCTCTTGCCATGCCATGAAAAATTTATTAGACCAGCGCCAAAATAAATTTTACCGCGACTATAAAGTTATAGTCGCTGCTGGAATATCCGCGGGCCTCGGCGCAGAGGCATTACAGCCAGTATTGGATGCTATGAATGAGCCGCTAACAAGTAAAACTATAACTCTTTCATGCGGGAAATTGACCACTGGTGTTTCTGTAAAACCGTGGACTGGCATTTTTATGCTCCGAAACTCATCAAGTCCGGAAACTTATTTCCAAGCTGCTTTTAGAGTTCAAACACCTTGGACAGTAAAAAACACCGATAATACCTCTCCAAATAAAATAGAAATTATTAAGGAGGAATGTTATGTTTTTGACTTTGCTCCTGATAGGGCTTTAAGACAAATTGCAGATTATGGCTGCCGGTTGAATTTAGATGAAAGCAATCCTGAAAAAAAAGTCGCAGAATTTATACACTTTTTACCTGTCTTAGCCTATGATGGAAGCTCTATGAAGCAAATTGATGCTGCTGGTGTGCTAGATATGGCAATGAGTGGCACAACCGCCACATTATTAGCGCGTCGCTGGGAAAGCGCATTGTTGGTAAATGTAGATAATTCAACTTTACAAAGGTTAATGAACAACCAGGCAGCTTTAAATGCATTAATGGCCATTGAAGGTTTCAGATCGCTTAATCAGGAAATCGAAACGATTATTAACAAATCAGAAGCCGTTAAAAAAGTGAAAAAAGAAGCTAACGATAGAGAATTAAGTAAAGCCGAAAAAAAGGAACTTTCAGATGAAGAAAAAAAGTACAAAAGCCTTCGTAAAGAAATTCAAGAGAAGCTAATTAAGTTTGCAACACGTATTCCCGTGTTCATGTATTTAACAGATTATAGGGAACGTTGTTTGAAAGATGTTATTACACAACTTGAGCCAGGTTTATTTAAAAAAGTAACCGGGCTGGGAGTTACGGATTTTGATTTACTGGTAAGCCTAGGGATTTTTAATAGCGGGTTGATGAACGATGCTGTGTACAAATTTAAGCGTTATGAAGATTCCAGTTTAGCATATACCGGCATCAATAAACATGAAGATGAATCTGTAGGGCTATACGATACAGTAATAAGCAAAGAAGACTATGAGAGGTCGTTTACAAATGAAGACTAATGACCGCCTTCATAATAGGTTATAATTGATGAAACTTAAAGTTGCAATCAAAATATTACGAAACTATTATTGGTTACATAAATAAAAAAGTGTCACGTAGAAATTAAGTGCGATTGAAAAATTAAAGATCAAGTGTGTAAAGGAACATTTCAAAAATTTGAGAATGTAATATAAAATCAAGTAACCAAAGTAAGTGAGCTTAGTTAAAAACCAATATGCCTATACCTGATTATCAATCCGTAATGTTGCCTTTATTACGACAAATTGCCGATAAAAGGACTTACCTGTTTAAAGACATTGTTGAATTATTAGGACAAGAGTTTAAACTTTCAGACGATGAATTGAAAGAGTTGTTGCCAAGCGGTCAGGCATTTCTTTTTTCCAATCGTGTTGGGTGGGCCAGAACTTATCTAAAGAAAGCAGGACTGATTGATTCGCCCAAACGCGGAACATTAGCTATAACTCCCAGAGGACTGGCCATTTTAAAAGAAAAGCCCAACAAGATTGACAATGCTCTATTAAGAAGGTTTTCAGAGTTTATTGATTTTCAGAGTTATAAAAAAGATGCAGAGGATAAGCCCTTATCAACTGAGGCTTTGCAAGAAGCCGATCAGCAAACTCCTGAAGAAACAATCGAAAATTCATATCAGGCGATTCGTCAATCATTAGCGCAAGAACTACTGGATACTGTTAGGAAACTATCTCCATTATTTTTCGAACGTTTAGTAGTCGAATTATTAGTTAAGATGGGGTATGGTGGATCAATTAAGGATGCTGGAAAAGCTATTGGTAAAACCGGAGATGAGGGAATTGACGGAACTATCAAAGAGGATAAATTAGGTTTGGATATTATTTATATCCAGGCAAAAAGATGGCAAGCTGCCAGTGTAGTTGGCAGACCCGAACTTCATAAATTTGTAGGCGCTTTGGCTGGTCAAGGTGCTAAAAAAGGCATATTCATTACTACATCGTCATTTACTAAAGATGCTTTAAGCTATACACCGCGTAATGAGACTAAAATTGTGCTTATAGATGGCGTACAGCTAACACAGTTTATGATTGATTATAATCTTGGAGTTTCCCCACAAAGGGTCTATGAGATAAAGAGATTAGATAGTGATTATTTTGAGGAGGAGTAAATACTTATGTACAATTGTGTACCGGCGGCAGCATTATTGTTTAATAACGGTTTTGTTATGCCCTCATTATATATAGCCATCCGGATATTTGGTAATTCCATATTCACCACATCCGCAAAAATAGCCCACCGCCAGGATAAAAAGTAAAGGCCATGCAGAGCGGGCCATTGTGTTTTTCTTTTCAGCGGTGGCCCGTATTCTAAGACTTTGTCAAGTATTATTTATTCTTTTCTTTTGGCGAAGTTTTATAATGGGCGTGATCTTAACAGCCATATAAAAGGTTCTGCCCATGGGCTTACGCTTAAATGAACTCTGCTACTTTATAAAAGTTGTTTTTTATATAACAAACGCAATATCTTATTTGGGATGATGATTAATAAAGCTATATTTTTTTTGTGCCCTATTCAGCTTTGGGCCAAAGCCACGCATAATACACTATTAACGAAGTAATAACAATCTCAATAATACCGAGATAGATATAAAAAATCATCCATTTATCGATCGAAGCGCCCACTACTAATAGCATGACTATCGTAAAGAATATTCCTGCTACTATATTAACAATGCGGTTTACTTTAGGCTTTAATATTAAAGATAAAAGTATCATTAGCGGAGGTATTGACAAAAGTACTGCGTACGCAAGCAATACCCAGGGCGTAATTGGGCCTGTTCCAGATTGTCCGTTCATCAAACCCTTGATCCGGCCTGGAACAAATAACGAAAAGAAGTCGCCATAGATATAACAGAACATGAGGGAGATCCACAATGCCGAAAGTTTAATCTTTACGTTTATTTTAAAATCCTGTAGATCGTTTGTTTTTGTAGGGTTTAAGTTCATTTGATAGCGGCTGTTGATGTATTGAGGGGTATTTGTTTCTCTTTTATTCCTATAATCATTAACCATAAACAAATCCCTATTTCGCCTAAGCTTGCGGGCAGTGTTAAATAGTTTGAAATTATTGTTTTACCGTATTCTGGAAAAAGGAAACTTCCAAAAAAATCTATTAAATAACCAACACATCCAGCCATCAAAAGAATGCCTAAAATTTTAGGCAGAAAACCTGACTTAAATACTAAATAGCCAAAGGGAAATAACCAAAGACCCCAAAATATTTGGTTAATGAAATTACCTTGCTGGTATAAACTAAGATAAAACAATATTTGAGCGTACAATTGGTCTGCCGGTAATGCTTTGAGATAGGCAGATCCGCTGATAAGAGAAAGGACGGCGAATTTGTTTAACAAATTCATAAAGGCAATAGGAACTTGAACTACAGCAAAAACAACCATCAACCGGGCAACAGTGCCATTAACAGGTTTGAATAATTTGTATAAAATAACAGGTAATATTAAAAATGCCAACCAACACAGTAATTCACACACAACGCCAGCTCTGAACAGCAATTCCGCGTTCATCAAACGATGCGCAATTGTTGCAGGGTCGCCCTTAAGTTTAATATTTGAAGGGATGTACTGCAAATAAAGTGTTCCACACAACACTACAATTGCGTATAGGAAGCCAGCTAATCTTGCTGTACTTTTTCTTGTATCCATTGTTGTTTAAGTTTCCGATTTTGACGATGATGGGATTAAATTGTTACAATAAAATCAAACACAAGAAAAGAGATTTATGTAGGTCACGAGTTTTTAAATACGGACACGCCGACATACATTATAATGCTTGCTCAAATATTATTTTTCATCTTAACTAGACAACAAAATTCTCATTTTGGCCGGAACCCGTCAAGTATTTATGTAATAGCTTTGATTAAAACCAAACACTAAGCTTATGCAAACACCACGGTTGTTTATCGGCATAGACGTTCATAAAAAGAGCTGGGCAGTTAGTATCAGGACTGACCTGTTCGAGCATAAAACGTTCAATATGCCATCAGAGCCTGACACGCTGATTGGATACGTGAATCAGCACTTTAATAATTATCCTGTAGTATGTTGTTATGAAGCTTCCTGTTGTGGGTTTATGCCTTATCGGCAATTGACACTGGCTGGCTGGGACGTTAAAGTGCTCAATCCTTCTGACATACCAACGAGTGCTAAGAACAAAGATCAAAAAAACGACCGTATGGATTGCCGGAATTTGGCTAAGCAGTTACAATCGGGCCACCTTACCGGGATCTACGTACCGGACGAGCAGCAGGAACAGTTGAGAAGCCTTTTCAGGCAGAAGAATAACATGGCCAAAGTTATGCGCAAACTTAAAAGCCAGATTAAGGGTGAATTATTATACTATGGCATAAAATTACCATTGAAGTTTGATAATGCTACCTGGACCAGGGAGATGACCACATGGCTCAATAATCTTGAATGGAAATATCCTACCGGTAAATTCAGCTTACAAAGTAAACTTAGGCACTTAAGTTTTGTGAGGCAGGAATGGCTGGATATCAACAGGGAGCTTCGGCAATACGTTACTATGCACTTTAAAAACGATTTCCAATTACTAATGACCATACCTGGAATCGGTCCAATAATTGCCATTGGTATACTTGCCGAACTTGGTGATATAAAAAGGTTTCGAAAGTTTGATCAGTTAGCCAGTTTTGTGGGACTGATTCCGAGCATTTATAGCACGGGGGAAACGGTACAGGTAAGAGGACTAACTCATCGAAGTAAAACGCTGATCAGAAGTTATTTGATTGAAAGCGCCTGGGTATCTGTGAGAAGAGACCCAACTATGCAAACCTATTACAGGATCCATGTGGGGAAACAACCAAATAAGATAATAGTTAAAGTGGCCCATAAGTTATTACGAAGAATATGGCACGTAATTAAATCAGGGGATGGTTATAAAACCGGGCATAGCGAGAGCAATAAAGAACCGGATAACACAGCGCCTACGTGTTAGTATATGGAAAACTCTCCGAGTTTACACACATACTAACACGACAAACAATAATAACAAGAGACCCTTTTGTGCTCAAAAGAAAAAGAGGTGACTGCATTGTATACCCTGCAACTAATTAGTTTGCAACGTCAAGTAGGCAGCACCTTTTATACAAACCCATAATTAATGCTGGCGGCTTCTCTATGATGATCGCAAATAGGAGGATGAGAAACACGGGGTGATCTTTAAAGAAATGACAGTTAAAACTGTCAGTGAAATGGTATTGCCCTTCTCGTAGACTTTTGAGAAATAAAACGCAATTAATGCTTTAAAATAAAAAAAAATCACAAAAAGCTTTTCATAGGAGGGTGTACAAGCGGGCCGTTGTGTCCGCTTTCAGCGGCTGGCCCGCCCTTGACATTTTACCTGTCTAAGCACTTTGGTTGCTTACATGATGAATAAGGCATGGTTGTTCATTTAAAATTCATAGGCCATGGCTGATGTTCAATATCTCGACT